>JAEEGL011390574.1_pt1 | contig 36240 bp, 17 predicted proteins | sample 9134231 | NCBI WGS metagenome assembly JAEEGL01 (sample SAMN16246548, study PRJNA631951) | gut metagenome | biome: gut microbiome; feature: rumen; material: fiber-attached | host: Bos | place: Iran: Karaj | collected 2018-10
CCCTGGCGGCCGATACGGTCCTTGAAGCGTCAAAGACCTATGTGATCCATCACAATGTGGTCCTGGCTTCCGGCATGGAAAAGAAATGGTCCATCGACAAGATCGAGCAGACACATAATCTCATCTTCAGGAGTCCCATGGATACCGAGGTGGAGGTCAAGTATGCAGAGACTTCCTTCTCCAAGAAGTATGACGGAACACCCTTTACCCTGACTCCCACCGCAAAGGTATACGCTGTGAGCGAGGACGATGAGAAGAAGGATATTACTCCTTCCGCAGATTCAGGCCTTCTGGTATCCAAGTGGTACCGTCAGGTGGGTCCTGTGGAAGATGAATTGCTGCTTAAGGGCGTTTACGGTTTTGCCCCCGAAGAATATGCCGATCTTTATGCAGGTTTCCTGCGCTATGATCTGGGAGAACTCGCTACCGTATATGAGGAGATCCCGGACGATAAGGTGACCGAGGCAGGCGTATATTATCATGTGACCTGGTTCCTGGATGTCAGCGGTTCGTATAATCAGAGCTATTCTGCACAGCGCGTTGTCATCGAGTCGACCCAGGCTGTTGTTATGCCTGTTTATGATAACGGCGATACCGAAGCACCCAAGGTGATCGACGAGACAGTCACTGCTTCCGAGAACAGAGTGCTGACAGTCTACAGCGGGCAGACAGTACAGAGCGTGCTGGACCTTATCACCTACAAGGCATTCGAGACCACTGAGGGCTCTGCCATCGATACATCAAAGCTTCTTCCCGAGGATGCCTTCGGCACGGCCTATGATGTAGATGCAGAATATGCGACCACCCAGGTTTATCAGCCTGTTTTTGCTATCCAGAAGAGAGTGAGCGTGACCGGTGACGGCAAGGGCCGCTCGGGTTATTACCGCTGGATAGACGCCGATGAAAACGGCAACGGTTACTACTATGACGAGTTCATCGAGAGCGATGAGATCTACAGAGTGGTATTCACCGGAGATAAGGCTGTATTCCAGTGGCGTGATGAAGTTGAGATAAACGGTGAGGAATACTATGGCTGGTTTGAAGTCGGGCGCATCGGCATAAACGGTGCAGGCCCCCGTTATCATGTCCTTACCACCGAGGAAGTGCGTGATGCCTGGGCTATCACACTGATCCCTGCTGACAGACAGGCCGGTGAGATAGACGTGAGCGCCATCGTGGCAGGTGCGGCCGAGGCAGGCTTTGCATCAGCTGAGGGTTCATTTGCGGCACCTCTGACCAAGACCTTCAAGTGGAATGGTGGCGCCGATGGTTCAGCTCCCACCGGAGCAGAGCCCATCTACGCAAAGCGCGAGGATTATAAGAAGGCAAAGCTCTTCTATTATGATGTGAACACTACCCTGTCTCCCGCGGAGTCAAAGGTTACGGATAAAAAGAATGAAGTGACCGACATAGAGAGTACCGACGAGCGCTTCGAGTACAACTGGTACAAGATGGATGACGAGGATCGTGTGCTGACACTCCTTCTGGATAAGGCAAGAGAGCTGAATCCCGATGCCCAGACCCTGGCACTTACAGCTCCCGCAGCTGACGCCGATGCCAAGACCAAGCAGGTATATGAGGAGTGGAAGTCCATCGCCGATGCAGCCACCTGGACCAAGGTCAATGATGTGCTGAATGATGACGGCGAAGAGCCCATTAACTCAAATGATTATTGGTATAACGGAGAAGAAGTAGACAAGGATAAGGCTGTCGCTCCCTATGACGCCGGCGTATACAGGCTGGGAGTCAAGTTCAGACCCGAGACCATGGATGACTTCAGGTATGACGCTCCCGAAGCATATGTATACTATGTAGTAGAGCGTGAGTGGGCAGTGGCAGGTATCGATCCCGCCTCCGGAATAAAGGTTTATTCGGACGGCAGCCTCACTGCCAAGGACGTACTGGAGGATCTCCAGACTGTGGATCCCACCAGGACCGATTCTTATATCTCCGCAGTACGTTTCTATGCATCCGATGCAAACGGAAACCGCGGTGAAGAGCTGAAGCAGCCCACCAGGGTAAATGTCCTGAGAGACCTGCTCCTGGCTGATGATAATGCAACCAAAGCCTTTGAGATAGATAAGGTGGCTGCGGACAATTCACTTAAACCCCTGGCCCTTTCCGATAAGCTTTCCGAGAAGGATCAGGCAGGCAATAAGAACAAATACAACCTGAACTTAAAGCGCATCCCTGATTACAGAGAGTTTGATGAAGGATCCGTAAGCGATTATGCTTTCTGGACCGAGGAGGAGAAGCTCACTTATCCCAAGCTGTCAAACTACAACTTCGGACGTGCTCTGGGTAAGCACGGCGAGGATCTGTCACAGGTTAAATACGCCAACGGCGTGGCTGCAGTAAATGTGGCTTATTCGGACATGGTTCCCGTTTCCGTCAAGATCGACGATAAGGCAGTAGGCCTTGAGAAGGTTTATGACGGCAAGGCCATCAACCTCGGCGAGTTCATGGACGAATTCGTTCATGTGGTCAGAGATGATAACGGTGAGGAGCTCAAGGATGCGAAGTCCAGACTTCACGTAACACTTCAGAGGGAGAAGGAATACAATTCCAAGGATCCCTTCATCCTTGCCACCGATCTGGATAACTGGGATGATAATGGACATACTGACGAGACCACCTACACAGAGCCTGTATATCTTATGGATAGTGCTACCCGTCTGGTAAACGGTGCGGTTCACGGTGGTGATTATACGATCAGCATCACCCTGGAGGCTGATGAGACCTATAAGAGGGCTGAGGCGGATCATGAGAATCCTCCGATTTATTCCGTGGAAAGAAGAGAGCTGGAGCTCATCCCCACCTTCAAAAAGGAAAATGAACTCATCCTTGAGAACAGCTATATGGATACAAAGGCCACCGTGCCCGGTATCCCTGCCGGTATTGAGGCAGACAATGACAATATAGCCAAATATGTGGTAGACAAGGTTACCCTGGGCAAGGTACAGGCAGGCGGCAGCGCCGATGCCGACACAGGCATCGTGGACGCCGATCTGGCTAATTCTTCAAAGATCATCAAGGCTTATGAATTCGCAGCCCAGAAGATGGATGAAGTGACAAAGGATGAGAAGAGCTGGAAGAATATTAAATTCGGTGCAGCTCCTTATCTGGAGAGCAAGGAATCATATCTGGTAAGGATCGATGTACAGGGTGCCAACAAGGACGGCATTGGCGGACAGTGGTATGCAAGAGAGGATGAATTCCTGACAGCATACAACGGCGGCACCACGGCTGACAAGGGCGTGCCCACATATGTATCCTTCGGTACCGACTATTGCATCACCGATAAGGTTGATCCTTCTCGTCAGACCTTTGTACCCGTGAACTCTCCTGCGGTAGTGAACCCTTACACCTTTGCAGGTGATGCTGAAGTTATGATCAGCGATACTATCGTGGGCGTAAAGGACGAGACCACAGGTATGGTGGCTTATACTCATACCATCAAGCCTCTGGAAGGCATCCCCGTTGATTACAGGGGAACCAAGAGTCCTCTCGGCGATTCCAAGGGCAAGAATGTATTCCGTTTCAGACTTCATGCTCCCGAGGAGCTGAGCTTTGCCGGCGATAAGATCCTGTCCGGTCTTGATTTTGAAGCCAGATATGCATATCGCGGCGGCATCGAGGCTGTGGGCGGATGGTTAGGCTCAGGGCGATTCGGCGACTTTATTATCGCCAAGTCTTACGCAGCGAAGAAGGCACCTATCATGATAGGCGGCTGGAATTCCGGCGCCGTTGACGGACATTATGATGACAGGACACCTAATATCGCAGTATCCTTCCTGTCCAGCGGTCTTCCTGCAGATGTGGTTCCCAACTACACCTTCCAGGTAGACTGGGGCAAGTATAAAGAGGATTATGTGGTGGATCTGACCCAGGCAAGCAATGAAGATGACCTGACAAAGGCAGTGGCACCCAAGTCCCTTAAGTTCAACAAGCTCAACAAGAAGATGGCTGTAGGCGATACCCAGCAGCTGGATGTCACCATCAAGAAAAAGCAGAAGGCCGATATCATCCTTCTTGGTTACAGGATCGTGAAGGGTGACCAGTACATCTCCATTACCGATAAGGATGCCCAGCGTCTTGTGTCTATTGTGAACGGAACTAATGCGAATGTTAAAAAGACTACCCTTCCTGCCGGTATCATCACTGCCCTTGCCACCGACGGCGGCAAGAATGCAAAGGTGGATATCGAAGTCTTTGCGGCCTATTATGATGAATACGGCGTGAAGAAGCCCATCGTGGATGCAAAGGGTAAGGAAGCCTGCGTGGCAAAGGCATCCATCACCGTGAGCGAGGTGGCCAAGCCCACCATCAGCAAGGTGATCACATCACCCACTGCCACAGTGATCCAGTATAAGAGACCTGAAAACGGTATGCGCCGTGAGATTTATCTCCTTAAGGGTGACAAGATCAACGAAGCTGCATTTGAAGAGAAGATAGCAGCTGTAAAGAACGGTGATTATTACGGTACCTTTGAGGAAGTGGGATTCTTCATGGCTGACGAGGGAGATACGGCCGATGCTCCTAGGGCAAAGGCTTCCGATCCCAAGGTAAGGTCGTGCACCCTGTGGGGACTGGATCCCTGCGAGACCTATTCCGTATATGTCCGCAACGTATCCGGTATGAGGACTGTAAACGGCGGCGATGTGGTAACCGATTCCCATGCCGGTTCCGTGAAGAGCTTCAAGACAGGCAAGGCTGTCATCGGCGGGATCAAGATATCCATGAATGCTCCTGCTATCAAGTATGACTGGACAAATAAGGAAACCTATGTTCCTTATGCAGATGACAACGGTAAGCTGGGTGATCATCCTTTCTATGACTATTCAGTGAAGCTTTCCGATAAGACCGTGATGGTAACCTCAGTCGGCAAGTATTATGACTTCCTGCAGAACAAGGCTGCAGATCAGGGTGATTATTTCTATGGTCCCCTTAAGCTCACTGCAGAGCTCAAGAAGATCTATGAGGCCCCGAAGGTTGTCTATGTGGTTACGGATGCTCCTTGGTTTAATAGCAGCAAAGGCGGCGGAAGCTATTTCTATGAAGCCGGAAAGAACACCTTTAAGAAGGATGTACCTGAGGGAACAAAGAATTATACCATGGTCAAGTTCAAGGATGGCAGCGTGGCTTATTATCACAAGACCAATATAGCCACCATAGCCAAGAACGGCAAGCTTTCCCTGAAGGGTAAGGGCCATGCATGGGTACTCGCCATCGATACGGTTTCCGGAGCTACCGATGGCACACAGCTGTTCATCGACGCTACTCCTACAGCCATGAAGGCAAAGGCCGGCAAGGTCAATGCAGGAAGCAGCATAATGGTATCAGAGCTGCTGCAGTATACGGAAGGCAGGACGAAGATCGCGGATTATGAGAAGAAGTATACTCACTTTAATCCCATCGAGGAGAGCGCCGAGACCGGCCAGTTCTACGATCTGTCCTTCGAGCCCGTGGAGACCTCCGATTTCGTCATCGAGCAGGTACCTGCGGTTGTAGAGGGCGTGAACTGTCCTGTATATAATGACAAGAGACATGACATAAAGATCACGGCAGTGAATCCCAAGGCGAAGCTTAAGCTGACGATATCCGATAACTCAGCGCCCACGCCCATATCCCAGGATATCACCATAACCAGCGGCCCCGCTCCCAAGGCAGAGCCTGTCAAGGGCGTAAAGGTGCTGGCTGTGGCAGACGACAGGGCGACCTTCGGCTTCTCCTATTCGGGAGATCTGAAAGCACCGGATTCCGATACTACCCTGCGTATGATCGTAAAGGATTCAAGTGGCAAGGTATATACCGATGAGATAGTACCGGCTGATTCCTTTGAGCGTCATACCCCTTATTCCTGGGTGGGTGACATCTGTCTCAACGATAAGAAGTATGACGGCTTTGACGAGGATACCGAAGAGTGGTTTGCCAATACCGTCAGAGCGGATAAGAAGGGCTACTATTATGCGGTCAGCTATGTACCCAACTCCTTTGTGATAGGAGAGGATGATATATACATCCCCGGTGAGAGAGATCATCTCACCAGGCTGTCCCAGTATACGGTATCCTTTATCGTACAGCATGGCAGTGAAGCTTCCAAGCCTGTTACCAAGAAGTTTAAGACCACTGATATACCCGCTGCATACTACGGACTTCTCGCAGGAACGGACAAGATGCGTCCTTACGGTGTGAACGGACACGGAGCCGAGATCAGGCTTACCACCGGAGTGGGTCAGGAGAATGATGCTACTGATTATCCTGTTCTTGGCGCCAGGACCCTGCGCACAGGTAATGATTACACCCTTTGCCTGCCTCTTGACGAAGAGGAGGATCTGGAAAATGTCTCCGCAAGACTTCGCAAGACAGAGAAGCTTAAGTGGGTGAGCACAAACAAGCAGGTGGCTACGGTCAAGACCAAGCCCGGTACCTTTGAGGCCCTGCTTTCCACAAAGAGCCGCGGTACCACCCAGGTTTATGTGGTATCCTCCGTTACCAAGAGGGTAATAGCTGCCTGGGATGTGAATGTGGCAGCAGTTGGAGATGCGGGAGCATACTTCGGCGATAACGAGCCTTATGAGAGAACGGCTGATTTCTTTGTATCTGTTCTGGATGAGGATCCTTCAAAGGATGACAGAGTCAGCGCTTCCGAGATCCTGGGTGTAGGCCTTGACAGTCCGTTTACCGAGCCTGATAACGGTGAGACCCGCTGGTACAGCTTCACTGCACCTGCTTTTGGCTGGTATACTCTCTGGTATAGCGGCGGCGAAAGCGGCGTAGTTAAGAACTTTACGAATATCGTTATGGAGGCAGGAGAGATCAGATACTTCTCCATTACAGGCCAGGGTGGTTATGGATTATTTAGTGTAACCGGCGGTATGGCCACCGAGATCAAGGTGGGAACCGAAGCCGGCGGCTCATTTACCGCTGTAGGCCAAGGAGATCTGGTATACTTCATAGCTCCCGACGACGGCCTGTATGAGATCACTTATCAGTACAAGGACGGCAGGATCGTCAAGGAGTACAGAAGTGATGCCACATCGGATATCGGTGAAGGCAGCAAGAATATCGGTTATGTGAATCTGGCAAAGGATCAGAGGATGGTGATCTACATTCCTGAGGGAGTAAAGGCTGTTAAGGTAGCACCTTTCCGCTGGACCAACCTTGAGGATCAGGGCACCTTCACCCTGAAGGAGTCCAAGGAGATGCAGTGGCTCAGACTTACTGCCAATGAAGATAACCGTTACAAGCTGAGATTCGATGTGACCAGCGAGGATGAGGCAGCTAATGTTCAGATCGTAGCCTTCTGTGAATCCGATAAGACGGCACTTGACAAGGTGGCAGGTCTGCTCAACGGAATGGCAGGAGATGAGGAAGCTGTCATAGGTGGCAAACCGTTTGGCAATGAGACCAGTGCGATGATAACAGGTGGCCTTGGTGAGGTAGAGATCGCTCTTCCTGATGAGATAGAGCCCAGCCCGTCCTTCCCTCTGGTTAAGGATGCCAAATATGATGATGAAGATCTGACCTCACATATTTATGTGGGTATCCAGTATACATCACCCGATGAGGTTAAAAAGCCCATCAACCTTAAGGCTTCCGTCATTAAGGATAAGCTGGATACAGAGACTCTCAAGGCTAAGACTACAGGGGAGGCTTCAGGCACTCTGAAGGCCACCAGGTATACGCCTTCCGTATATGCATTCACACCTGCAGCCACAGGCGTTTATGTGCTTGATTTTGCTACGGGTGACAATGATGAGAACGCACCTGAAGGCGTAGCTCTGGGTCTGTTCAGCGCGATAGGTCATGATTATCCCGGGCTGACTGATGAACTGCTTGATTATGAATGGATCAAGGTGGCCGGAAAGAAGGATTATCAGATCGATGGTCTGGAGCTCACCGGCGGAGAGACATATTACTTCTTCTTCTGTTCAGCTATGATCGCGGCGGACGGTGCTCTGGATGAGGACAAGACCAAGGAGATAACGGCTACTCTTTCCATTAAGGAAAGACAGATCCCTGAGATCGGTATCACTCCTCTTCCCGGCAATACAGTTGCCATGGCAGTTGCAGGAAAGAGCGAGTACAGATACTTCAGAGCTCCCGAGACCAATGTATATACCTTCAGCATGGTAAGGAGCGAGAAGGAGGATGCCAAGAATCTGGGACAGGGCGAAGTAAACTTCAGACGCAACTCAGTGGAAGGCACGCCTATTGACGCAGAAATTGAGGATTATATAGCCGCACCTCGTGATCCTGCGGAGGAGATAGTTACTTCTTCTGCTCCTATCAGCCTGAGAGAGGGCGAGACTGTATACCTTAAGATCGATTCTCTTGAAAGAGCTGATTCGACCAATGAAGAGACCAATGATACCTACAACAGGACCATCCGTGTGGAGAAGAGAGCTCTTACGGAGCTGCCCGCTACCATCACTCTGAATGCTAAAGAGAAGAAGTTCTTTGTCTTCAACTCCACGGGCAAGGATAAGTACTTATTCCTCTTTACCAGGACCGACGGCGTGGAAGAGGGTACTAACGTCAGATGCTCGAATGATGGAAAGGATAATCCTCTCTCGAATAAAGGGGATCTTCCCAACGGTGTGAGTCTGACCATCGAGCCTAAGAGTGCGAATGAGCATGGTCTTGAGATTGGCAGCCTTGACCTTGACGCAGAAGACAGACTTTTGTTCTCCTTCGAGAATCCGAGTGATAAGGAAGCCGAGACCATTAAGGTTACGGTGATCAAGGCAGAGCCTACAGACTTTACGACAGCCAAGCAGACCAAGAATCTGAATACCACAAATGAGACTATGGGAGCATGGTTCAGGTTTAGACCTACCACCGCAGGCTTATACAAGATCACCTTTACTTCCAATTCCGATAAGGCGTTTACCGTAGACAGGTATCATGAGGATTCCGTAAACGGTTATCCCAAGGATCTGGAAGACGGTGTATGGGAAGGAACCTATGATGCAGAGACAAAGTCTTCATTTGACAGGATCATCTATACCATGGCAGAGCCGGATCAGGCAGATTACTTCTTGGTAAAGACCGATCTGGAGGGCGAAGAGACTGCAGCCATTACGGCTACCGCAGAGTTGATCCCTGCCGAGGCACTGAAGGTGGGCGGCGTATATACCGCTTCAAAGGATAAGCCTTTCCTGCTGCTTTCATGGACCGGTGAGGAAGATAATACCTACACCTTCAGATTCACCAATGATCCTGATACGGCTGCTCTTGGGGCTGTGGGATCCTATGATGGCAAGTATGAGAATGCGAAACATATAGCTGTTAATGGACCTTCAGGCGAGAAGAAGATCTATGAATTCAGCGTTACCACTCCCAGCGCAAAGGTCAACAGGATATTCTATGTACCTGTAAACGGCTATACCGATGATACTCCTGTCAAGGTGAAGTGTGAGGAGATCTACAAGCCTCAGAAGACCATCATGAAGGTGCCCGGAACCACCGAGGTGAAGATCGCCCAGGGTGCAAGCGCTACCCTGACCTATGAGCTCAGTGCGGAGGAAGAGGATTACTACTCAGTAATGATCACTCCCAGTGACGCCAAGGAGACACATACGGTCACAGCGGCTCCCAATTCAATCCTGAACGGAGGCTGGAACGGAGAAGGCGTATACCGCACCGGCTTCAGCAAGTGGAACGCAGGCAAGAAGTCCATCAACATCGTAAACGGTGAAGAGGGCGAAGTGACCTACTCCGTAGTTGTAACAAAGCGTGTGATCACACCTTTGACAGACGGCGCTAAGGTGACTGTGGCAAAGAACACCCAGCAGTGGTTCAGCTATCAGACAACCGCAACCAATATTTATACTCTTGAACTTAAGGATTCTACGGATACCGATGTCTTCAGAGTAAAGGATTACGACAGCAAGGAAACGGCATCGGCTTATGGTGTCGGCAATGCAGTTACCGGTGGTCTTTATGACGTTTTCGCTGGCTTTGAAAAGGGCCGGGTGAAGTATTTCGTCGTAGATTCCGGCGTGAACGATGAGGGCAAAGTGATCGATCTGTCACTGACCTTTACCGTAAAGAGTTATCCTACCGAGGCTCTGGCTGACGGAAAAGAGTATACCGTGACAAAGGGAGAGAACAAGATGCTGACCTGGACCGTTGACAAGGATGATGTATATGTACTCACCTTTACTGATACGGTAAACAATGCATATGTTAATGGCTGGTATAACAAGGTGCCTTCCGGCGGTGGTGATCTGAATATCAGTGGACCTGTTGCGGATGACGGCAAGTATGTTTATGAAGCAGCTCCTGTAGCCCTTAAGGCAGGAGATCAGGTCTATGTGGTTCTGGCTGGCATTGAGGATGACGATCATAAGGTGACTGCCGGCATCAGGTCCTACTGGAAGGATGCATCTGAGATCAAAGCAGGCGTACAGTTTGCTGTCAAGAAGATGACTGATGAGGAGAGCGGATCGGTATTCCGCCTGTTCAAGTATCAGGCAACCGCAGCAGGCGTATATGACCTTAAGTTCTCAGGTGAAAAGGGTGCGGCAGTTCTGGCAGATGACGGCTTCAAGGCTGAGCTCGAGCCTACAGAGCAGTCTAAGTTTGAAAAGCCTTCCGCATATGCTCTTGAGCCTGATGATGACGAAGTGGCCGCAGAGGATAAATATAATGTATACACCTTTGAAGATGTATATCTTAACGCAGGGGATGTGATCTACTTCCGTGCAACGGCACCGGATGCATCAGCTGAGGATCTCAAGTTTACCCTGACCTCTGAAGCTCCCGAATATACGGCTACCCTTGATTCTCTCATCGGCAAGCCTCTGGCAGAAGTGACTGTAGATGATATTGACATGGTATACAGCTGGACCAATACCACCGGCAATGATGTGGTTGTCAGAATAGACGCCGAGGAACCTGAGGAATCTGAGGAATCTGCCATAACGGTAGTTGATTCATTTGGAAAGCCTCTGGGTGATGGTATTGCCTGGGCAGAGGGTGAGACCTCTTATTCCTTCCCTCTCAAGGCCGGACAGACCGCATTCCTGGCTCCTACTGAGGATGGTATCGTGGTAAACAATATCCATGTGGAGGCACCTCTTGCCGTAGGCAGGAATCCGGTGACCATACCTTACGGATTCGGATCCAAGGTATATTACATCAGAAATTCCGAGGGCAAGGCAGGAGCAGGCTTCTTTGCTGCTACTACCGCTGCGGATGCTATCTATGGAATATCCTTGATCAATGATGAAAACTGGGTATGGGATGAGGGAAGAGATGATGAAGTATTTGTAGGTTCTGACACTGAGTTCATCCGTATGGAGGTTCATAAGGATGATGAGCTTCGCGTATCAGATTATGTGAACGTGGAGAAGCAGACCGGATCCCTTATCTCCGACACAGCTGAGAACAAGGCTAAGTATCTGTACGGACATGGAGATAATTACATCCGTGTAGACAATACCCAGTATGCAAATGCCCAGTATCAGCTGCAGTACATCGCTGCTGACGGATCCCGCAAATCTCTGGACAAGGGAATCGTGATCCATGTTGATGGAACTGCTACACCGGATAGTAATGGCGTGAGACTGGGTGAATCCATCATCTTCACCATACCTAACGGTGGCAAAGCATATCAGACCAGCCTGACTGTAAAGAAGGTTAACTGATAAAAGCAAAAGCCGGTTTATATGACCGCGTGATGAAAGCGCCCGGCCCCCTTTTGGGGGCCGGGCCTTTTTTTGAAAATAAGGCTTTTCAACCGTCTTAAGTTTTGGTAAAATAATATCAAGTGGGCTGTTTTGACGGCCGGGATATAAAAGTGTGTAAGGAGGATGTAGTTATGTTTTTAAGTAGATTATCTGAAACGGGTAAGAAGCATTTCCTTGATCTGTGTGTACATGCTTCATGGGCAGACGGTGAGTTCGCAGAGTCCGAGATATCCCTGCTCAGCGCTTTCTGTCGTGAGATGGGTATTCCCGAGGAGATCCCGGATCCCGATCAGGAGCTGGATGCGCTCATGGCCCAGGTCGCACCTGATGTGACCGAGGTAGAGAAAAATATCATGCTCTTCGAGCTTTACGGCCTGCTTAAGATAGACGGAAGCTTTGACGATGCCGAGAGGCGCATACTTGAAAAGATAGCCGACGGCATAGGCGCTAAGCCCGGCGCCCTGGACCGTATCATCAGCGTGGACAGGATATATTCGGTTGCTGTTTCGGAATTATATAAGGCCGTGGTAGGCTGAGCTGTTCCGGTATCATATTTATAATGTACCGGTGAGGCGCGGATCCGTATCCGGGGGGCGCGGCAGTATGCACTCAAGAGCTTTGACCGGTAGATATTTGGGGGATTCGCGATATGATCACATACAACAACACCAAGACACTGCCCGATCTGATCGAAAGGATCAGAAAAGAGTTCGAAAACCGGGTCTTTTACAGATTCGAAAGAGACGATACGATCTTTGAAAAGGGCTACGGCACATACGCCGGAGACGTATTTGCCGTAGCCGGTTATATAAGGGAACAGAATACCAAATACGGACATGATACCCATGCTGCACTTCTGGGCAGGACCAGTTATGAATATCTGACCGTCCTCATGGGGGTTCCCTGTGCCGGCGGCGTCGCCATTCCCATGGATATACAGATGGGGATAGACGCGCTGGTGGATTCTCTTAAAAGGGCCGACACCGATATACTTTTCATCGATATCGAGTTCGGTTCATATCTGGATATTCTCAAGGAAAGATGTCCCTTCATCAAACGATATATAGCCATGCAGTCTGTCAAGAATATGCGCTGTGTTCCCATGATACACAGGGTATACAGAGGCACGCAGATAGACTGGAGGATAAAGAGCGACAAGTGCGCTCTCATCATCTATACCTCCGGTACCACAGGGGTGAGCAAGGGGGTCATGCTTTCCCACGGTAATCTCATAGATAACCTGTTCAGTTCCGACGATCAGAGGGAGGTATGTCTCAATGTGCTTCCCATTCATCATATATTCTGTATTTCGGGTGACCTTTTGATGGTGCTCCGTTATGGTTCCACCCTGTGCCAGTGTGAGGATACCTCAAAGCTCATATATTATCTGCAGCTTTTTGAGCCCACGGTGATGAGGGCGGTGCCCATGATGGCAAAGGTACTGATCAACCGCCTCAAGATCATGCAGCAGCAGGAGCCGGATGAGGATTTCTCGGTCATCAAGGCGAAGGTGTTCGGCGGCAGGCTTAACCGCATAGTCAGCGGAGGAGGCTATCTGTCTCCGGATCTGTCCGAGCAGCTTCTCAAGGCCGGTATCAACGTGGCCCAGGGCTACGGTATGTCCGAGTGCTCCCCCAAGATCACTTCCCCTGACTATGAGCGCAGGGATAAGCTGTCCTCCGTGGGACATCCTGTCACCGGAGCCATCATCCGTATCGTGGACGGCGAGATCCAGATAAAGAGTCCCTCCGTCATGCTGGGCTATTATAATGAGCCGGAGCTGACTGCCGAGGCCATCACTGAGGATGGTTTTTTGCGGACCGGAGATACCGGTTATCTGGACGACGAGGACTTCCTTTTCCTGAACGGACGTATCAAGAACCTTATCATTTTGAGCAACGGTGAAAATGTTTCCCCGGAGTATATAGAGAATAAATTCGACCCCGAGAGGCTCATAGCCGATATCATGGTTTACGGGGACGGGGATAAGCTGGTGGCCCAGGTGTATCCGAATTACGAATACGCCCAGCTCAGCGGCATAGTGGATATACAGGCAGAGCTGGACCGCATCATGGCCGAGCACAATGAAGAGCTGACCACCTACCAGAAGATCACCAAGATGATCATCAGGAACAAGCCTTTTGCAAAGACCGCTTCCAAAAAGATCATAAGGTCAAAGGTGGAAGAAGAGCTCATGGCTCAGGAGCAGCTTAAGAAGACCCTGAAGGCACCTTCCACCGATCTGCAGAAGCTTCTCTTTAACCTGCTGGCAAGGCAGCTGGGTACCATGGAATTCTCCGTGGACGATGATTTTTACGAGATAGGTCTGGATTCCATGGGTTCCACCATGTTCCTGTCCGACATAGCCGAGAATATAAATAAAAAGATCTCACTGTCAGAGCTCATGGATCATCCTTCCATCATAGCCCTGGAGGAGTTCTTTGAAAAGCAGGATGAGAAGCCTTCGGTGGATCTGTCTGTCAGGGAGGTATATCCTCTCACTTCCATGCAGATGTACTTTGCCTATGTCATCCCCGGCAATACCACCGGCAATCTGCCCTTCTCCTTCAGGATGAGCAAGGATATAGATTTTGACAGGCTTAAAAAGGCAGTATATAAGGTGCTGGATGCCCATCCCACCCTTAAGGCCCTGGTAAAGCCCACGGAGACAGGGTACTTCGGGGTGTACAGGATGGACGACAGGGTGGTGGACATACCTTTGCAGCAGATAAAGGAAGAGAATGCCCAGGAAGAGATCCAGAACAGCATAGTGGGCTTTAATTTCAGGAATGACCCTTCTCTGGTACATATCAAGTTCCTGGAAAGCGAGTCCCATAAATATATCTTCTTTGATGTGGCGCATTTCATGGGGGATGGCATGACCATGAACATCATCATGGAGGATCTCAAAAAGGCCTACGACGATGAGCCTTTTGAGGGTGAAAAGGATTATACAGGTTTCGAATACATGCTGGAGACCTGTGCCGGCATGCAGGACGGCACCAGGGCAAAGGATGTGGCCTATGTGGATTCCCTGATGAAGGGCTTGAGGATGAACCGGAGCATCCTGAATACCGAGGCTCCCGGCGCCGACCTTACAAAGGGAGACAATGCGGTGATCAAGCGCCGCTTAGAGTCCCTGGGAAGAAAGGACGTCATAAACTACGGCAGGGAGCACGGCGTATCCGAAAATGCATATTTTATCACTGCATTTAATTATATGGTGAGCCTGTTTTCCGGTGAGAACGATGTGTTCAGCACCTCCATTCACAGCGGCAGGACGGACAGCCGTTACAGCCGGATAGCCTGTGCCCTTTTCCTGACATATTTTTCCAGATATACGGTGACGCCCCATGAGACCATGGAACAGCTCATACGAAAGACGGGTAAGCAGATACTGCAGACCATGAAGACGAAGACTCCCATGTCCAGGGCGTCAGAGATGTTCTTCCAGTTCCAGGGTGACATCCTGGACGTGCAGATGCCGGGAGAGGGCACCGAGAGGGTACATGTGCAGCTGGATTCCCTGCCCTTCCATCTGATGGTCATGTATGATGACAGGGGATATTATGTGGAACTGCGTTACTGGAAGAACCGTTTCGCTCCCGAGGTAATGGAGATCTTCCTTCTCTGCTTTGAGTCCATTCTTAAGGCCATGACCGAGGAGACCTCCGTCAGGATGCTGAAATATCATCTGCCCAAGGAGGTATATCCCAGAGGCCTGTATGTGAATGCGGCAGATCTGCACGAGGCTGCAGGGCGTACCATCATCTCAGGGGTGGAGCCCGATGAGCCCATACGCCTTTATGTGCTGGATGAAAGCTATCACAAAAAGCCTTACGGAGCCTGGGGATCTTTGTATATCATGAACTATGAGCCGGATGAATTCGTGGAGTCACAGCAGTATCCCTACGGACCCGGCATGGTATACAATACGGGACTCATAGCCAGAGTCCTTCCGGATAATACGGTGGACTTTCTGCACATGCATGGCAGAAGGGTTCTGTTTGAAGGTCACAAGGGAAGGAAATATACGGACCTGGCCGCTGTGGAGGAAGCGCTTTTATCCTTCGATCAGATAAACAGCGCAAAGGCCTTTATGGCATACGATCCTGAAAACAGCATATTTGTGTTACGGGCAGAGGTGGACGCAGAAGAGGGCTTTGACGCAGAGGCTCTTAAAGAAGAGATGAAGGAGAAGTATGGGGAGGATCTGACTCCCGCGTACATAGACGTTTTATGAAGCTTAACATAGAGACCACATCCGGTGTAGTCAGCGGTGTGGCAGGTGACAGCGAAGGCAGATATTTAAAGTGGCTCGGCATTCCCTATGCCGAGCCTCCCATCGGGGAGCTGCGCTTTAAAAGAGCCAGACCCTTTGAAAAAAGGGAAGGTATCATAAGGTGTGATTCCCATAAGGCATCTCCCGTGCAGATGTCGGGAGGCAGGTTCGGGGCATTGATGAACGTCGGACCCAATCAGAGCGAGGACTGCCTGACGCTCAATGTCTGGTCTTTTAAGGGTGCCATAAAGGCACCTGTCTTTGTATATATTTTCGGTGGCTCGCACCATGCGGGAGACAGCGCTTCAAAGGATCTTCAGCTGGATGCTTTCTCCCATGAGGGGATAGTGGCCGTATCGTTTAATTATCGTCTGGGAGTTCTGGGCTTTTATGACTTTTCCATGCTGGATCCTTCTTTTGAATCCAACTGTGGTATTTCGGACATGATCATGGCCCTTAAGTGGGTGCATGAGAATATAGCGGTTTTCGGCGGAGATCCGGAGCGGGTGACCCTCTGCGGTGAGTCCGCGGGAGGCACGGCAGTGGCAGCCCTTATGGCTTCTCCCCGGGCAAGGGGGTATTTTCACAGAGCCATACTGATGAGTGCCGTTCTGTCCAATATCACCACGGACAGGCTGCAGGCCATATACAGGGAAAAGTATTTTGCCACCCTGGGACTTGATCAGGGCGAAGTGAAAAAGCTTAGGGAGATGGATGTATCGGAGCTCAAAAAGGGCTGCGAGGTCATTTTTACCGGCAATGACACCGAATATCCGGGGATAGTCACCCCGGGGCCTGTCATAGATGATCTCATACCCCATAAGCCCCTTACCGCTTTTGAGAAGGGGGAGATGGGGGATATAGCATGCATCTTCGGCACCTGCGGGGATGAGGGAGCGCTGTTCTGGTTTTTGAGGCTGTGCTGCATGAGTTGGGAGGATGTGGAAGGCATGCTCCGGGTCACGGGATATGCCCACAAGAGAAGGGATTTTCACAGGATCTACGATGCTTTGGGAGAAAAAAAGGCTGTCAGGGCCGTAAACCGGGACAGGCTGTTCTGGGCGGATACCATGAAGATGGCCATAGCCCAGAGCAAGCACAATGATCACACTTATGTGTACCGTTTTGAATATGAGACTCCCCTGTCCCGGATCCTCAGGTGGGGCAGCACCCATACCATGGATATATGTCCGGCCCTGGGTACAAAGGAGGGACCCTATTCCATCATGTACCGCCGGGATATGAAAAGCAGGCGCTATAAGAAGATGTCCTCAGCCTTCCATGGAGCTTTCCTTGATTTCATCAGGACGGGACGTCCTTCGGCGGGGGAGGAGAAGTGGGAGAATTTCAGGCCAGCCATACAGAGCGTCATGCACTTCGGGAACAGGATATACCAGACGTTTGAACGGCCGGAGCCCGAGATATTTGAGCTGTTTTCGGATATGGAGCTGTATGTATAGCCGGGGACGGGGATTTGATTTGAGATTTACATCAAAAGATGGTATAATAATCTGTCGTGCATTGCCATAGGAATCTACAGGCAGTACGGGGTGAGTTATGAAAAAGATCCTTCGGCTAAAGCCTCAGGATGACCCCGGACATTGTCATTCTGAGGAACGCAGTGACGACGCATATCGCACCATGAAATGGTGTGATGCCGCCCCGGCGAGGGGTTGCGTAGCAACAGGTAGAATCTTAACAGGAGACTGATATGATAAAAAAGAAGCAGCAGAGGTTTTTCTGCGTACAGACAAAGGATCTTTTCATGGGGCATGTGGAAAAGGATGTTTACTACAATGCCGTCAGGGAGAGCGAGGATGAATACACCATAACCGACCAGGAGGGCAAGGGCGAGTTCAAGGCAGGCAGGGAGGAGCTCCTGTCTTGCGGGTACCTGTGCTGACCCTCTCCTTTGTCATTCTTCGCTCCCCTTTGTCATTCTGAGCGAAGCGAAGAATCTTGACAGATGAGGCATCGCAATAAAAAGATCCTTCGGCTAAAGCCTCAGGATGACAACATTGTAGTTATTGCTCAGGATGACAACATTGTAGTTATTGCTCAGGATGACAACATTGTAGTTATTGCTCAGGATGACAACAGTGTATGTGTAAACAGGATGACAGTTGTGCAGATGTAAATATATGATTTAGGAGAATACAATATGTGTGGAATAGTAGGATTTACAGGAAAAAGACAGGCTGCCCCGATCCTTCTGGAGGGGCTGTCGAAACTGGAATACAGAGGCTATGACTCGGCCGGCCTGGCAGTAAGGAACGGGGAAGAACTGGCTGAGGTGGTAAAGGCCACCGGCAAGCTCAAGGCTCTGATAGAGAAAACGGACAACGGTAACGCCCTGCCCGGCACCTGCGGCATAGGGCATACCAGATGGGCTACCCACGGCGGGGTCAACCAGGCCAACGCCCATCCCCATGTGAGCGGCAACTGCACAGGAAGTGCTTCCGGCGAGGTGGAGTCCGATGTGGTTGGCGTTCACAACGGCATAATCGAAAACTATACGGAGCTTCGTTCCAAGCTTTCCCGTCATGATTATAAATTTTACAGCCAGACGGATACGGAAGTGGTGATAAAGCTTGTGGATTATTATTACAAGAAATACAAGCTGGGTCCCATCGACGCCATCGCAAAGACCATGGTGCGTGTCCGCGGCAGTTACGCCCTGGAGCTCATGTTCAAGGATTATCCCGGTGAGATCTGGGTGGCCAGGAAGGACAGCCCCATGATCATAGGCATCGCGGACGGCGAGACCTATGTGGCATCCGACGTTCCCGCTATCCTGAAGTATACCAGGACGGTTTACTACATCGATAATCTGGAATTTGCCAAGCTTGTACCCGGCGAGGCTCATTTTTACAACCTGGACGGTGACGAAGTGCAGAAGGAACCGGTGGAGATCACCTGGGATGCGGAGTCCGCGGAAAAGGGCGGTTTTGAGCACTTCATGATGAAGGAGATCCATGAGCAGCCCCAGGCTGTTTCGGATACCCTGGGTTCCATCCTTGGTGAGGACGGCAGGGTAGACCTTAATTCTCTTGGCATGACAAAGGATGAGATCAAGGATATCAGCCGGATCTACATGGTGGCCTGCGGCAGCGCCTGGCATGTGGGTATGGCAGCCCAATATGTGATAGAAGATCTGGCGGGGATACCTGTCAGGGTGGAGCTGGCATCGGAATTCAGATACAGAAAGACTCCTTTGGATCCCGGTGCACTGGTGGTGCTCATCAGTCAGTCCGGGGAGACCGCGGATACCCTGGCGGCTCTTCGCGAGGCGAAAAATAAAGGCATAAAGACCCTGGCCATAGTGAATGTCAGGGGCAGCAGCATAGCCCGGGAGGCGGACAGCGTGTTCTATACCATGGCCGGTCCCGAGATATCCGTGGCCACCACAAAGGCGTACAGCACACAGCTCATCGCAGCCTACTGTATGGCCCTGGAATTCGGCCGGGCCAGGGGACTTATAGATGAGGAAAAATACGACTATTACGTGAATGAGCTTCGGGCCATTCCGGACAAGATCAGGAAGATACTGGATGACAAGGAGAGGATCCAGTGGTTTGCTTCCAAATATGCCAACGCCCACGATGTCTTCTTCATCGGAAGGGGAATAGACTATGCCATCTGCCTGGAGGGCTCCCTCAAGCTCAAGGAGATCAGCTATATTCATTCCGAAGCCTATGCGGCAGGTGAATTAAAGCACGGCACCATCAGCCTTATCGAAAACGGCACCCTGGTGATAGGCGTGCTGACCCAGCCCGAGCTTTTTGAAAAGACCGTGAGCAACATGGCGGAGTGTAAATCAAGAGGGGCTTACCTTATGGGCGTGGCTCCCTACGGAAAATATGAGGCGGAGGATACGGCGGATTTTGTCACTTATGTGCCCAAGGCGGACGAGCATTTCATCGGTTCCCTTGCGGTGATCCCCCTTCAGCTTCTGGGATATTATGTTTCGGTGGCAAAGGGCCTGGATGTGGATAAGCCCAGGAACCTGGCAAAATCTGTGACTGTGGAGTGATGTGAGATGAAATTTTTTGTGACAGGCGTGAACGGCCAGCTGGGCCATGATGTGATGAACGAGCTGCACAGACGGGGCCACGAGGCAGTGGGCTCCGATCTGGCTTTTGAGTACAGCGGGGTGATGGATGGTTCGCCGGTGGTGACCATGCCTTATATCAGTATGGATATTACGGACAGGGAAAAAGTGCTGTCCGTTATCGGCAGTGAAAAACCCGATGCAGTGATCCACTGCGCGGCCTGGACTGCGGTGGATGCGGCCGAGGATGAGGATAAAAAGGATAAGGTAAGAGCCATAAACGCAGGGGGCACACAGAATATTGCCGATGCGGTCAAGGCTCTTGATGCAAAGATGACCTATATCAGCACCGATTATGTCTTCGACGGCCAGGGTGAGAAGCCCTGGGAGCCGGACTGCAAGGCTTATGCGCCCCTTAATGTGTACGGGCAGACAAAGCTGGAGGGCGAGCTGGCGGTGGCAGATACCCTGAGTAAGTATTTCATAGTCAGGATCGCCTGGGTCTTCGGGCTGTCCGGCAATAATTTCATAAAGACCATGATAGGCGTGGGCAAGACCCATGACGAAGTGAGGGTGGTCAACGATCAGGTGGGTACGCCTACCTATACTCCCGACCTGGCTGTTCTGCTGGCTGATATGAACGAGACCGAAAAATACGGTTATTATCACGCCACGAACGAGGGGGGCTATATCAGCTGGTATGATTTCTGCGTGGAGTTTTACAGGCAGTACGGTCTGTCCACAAAGGTTACTCCGGTAACCACGGCTGAGTATGGCCTGTCCAAGGCTGCCAGACCTTTTAACAGCCGCCTGGACAAGTCAAAGCTTAAGGCGGCCGGTTTTACACCTCTGCCCCCCTGGCAGGATGCGGTGGCCCGTTATTTAAAAGAAGCGGATCTGTAGGCGGATGAGATTCAGACTTAGTGAAAACAGATTTTTATCCCGGCTGGACCGGATGGTATATAAAAGGCTGGGCGAAAACATATATTTGATAATCAGCATCATGTCCGTTCTGTTTGTATTCTCAGGACTGGTTGTGGGGCTTTTGGGAAGAGGCTGGGCTGTCGCCTGGTTTCTGGTGTTCCTGGGACTGACCCTGGGCTTCCTTCCCATTCTTCATTTTCTCATAGAGCGGGAGCTTAGGCTGGGAGAGGATGAGCCGCTTTATGACGGGCAGGATGACGGGATGCGGCCTGATGACCGGGAAGAGGTTATAGATGACGATACCCTGAAGGCGCTGGAGCGTGAGGCCATACTGGCAAAGGAAGAGATAAAGCGCAGGAATGAAGCCAAAAAGAAGGAAGAGGAGCTAAGGCGCAGGGAAGAGAGGATATTAAGGCAGGCCAGGGAAAAGGAATATGAGCGCCGGCGCCAGGAGGAAGAGCGGAAAAGAGAAAAGGAAAGACAAAGCCGCAAGGAGTCGGAGGAGAGAAGAGACAAGTGGAATAAGACCCAGAGCAGTCATGGCAGGAATGTTTATAAGGGCAATACCGGTAAGATGGCTCCTGCCGGATATTTTGACGGGGTGAAGAGCATGGATGAGCTGAAGAAAAGGTACAAGGAACTGGTAAAGGCCCACCATCCCGACAACGGTGGAAGCGCCGAGAAAATGACGAATATACAGAAGCAGTACAAGGAGCTGGAGATGTTTTTCAAATCCTATGAGAAACATTCCGCGAGGTAAGATCCTTCCCATTTGTCACTCTGAGCGTTTACCCTCTGTCATTCTGAGCGTTTACCCTCTGTCATTCTGAGCGAAGCGAAGAATCTTGATAGATGTGGCATCGTAATAAAAAGATACTTCCGCTAAAGCCTCAGGATGACAACAACAAGAGTATGACTATATACATAAATAATATCACCCAGGAGGAAGATAAAACATGGAAAATACACAGGTGCAGGACATGGAGGAAAAAGGCGGGGAGGTCATATCCCGTCATTTCATCCAGAGAGAGATAGATAAGGACCTGAAGGAGGGAGTGTACGATCACGTGTGCACCAGATTCCCTCCCGAGCCCAACGGCTATCTGCATATAGGACATGCAAAGTCAATTATCCTTAACAGTTCACTGGCAAAGGAGTACGGCGGTAAATTCAATCTGCGTTTCGACGATACGAACCCCACCAAGGAAAAGCAGGAATTCGTGGAGTCCATAAAGCGTGACGTGGAGTGGCTGGGCGCTGATTTCGGCGATCGGATCTATTTTGCCTCCGATTATTTTGACCGGATGTATGAAGGCGCGATAAAGCTCATAAAAAAGGGCAAGGCCTATGTGTCCAGCTTGAGTGCAGAGCAGATAAGCGCCACCAGGGGTTCTTTTTCCGAGCCCGGAACCGACGATCCCGACAGGGACAGGAGCATAGAGGACAACCTGCGGCTGTTTGAATCCATGAAGAACGGTGAGGTGGAGGACGGAGCCATGGTGCTCAGGGCAAAGATAGACATGGCGTCCCCGAACATCAACATGAGGGATCCCGTCATCTACAGAGTGGCCCATATGAGCCATCATAATACCGGCGACAAGTGGTGCATCTATCCCATGTATGATTACGCCCATCCCGTGGAGGACGCCATAGAGGGGATCACACATTCCATATGTACACTGGAGTTTGAGGATCACAGGCCCTTGTACGACTGGGTGGTAAGGGAACTGGAATTTGAGAATCCCCCCAGGCAGATAGAATTTGCGAAGCTTTATCTCACCAATGTGGTGACAGGAAAGAGATATATCAAAAAACTGGTGGAGGACGGTACTGTGGACGGCTGGGATGATCCCAGGCTGGTGTCCATAGCCGCCCTGAAAAGAAGGGGCTTTACTCCGGAGGCCATACGCATGTTCATAGAGCTTTCGGGTATTTCCAAATCTCAGGCCTCTTCCGATTACGCCATGCTGGAGTATTGCGTGAGGGAGGACCTGAAGCTGAAAAAGCCCAGGCTCATGGCGGCCATCGATCCCATTAAGCTGGTGATAGACAACTATCCCGAGGATCAGACAGAGATGCTCACCATCCCCAACAATCTGGAGAATGAAGCTCTGGGAGACAGGCAGGTTCCCTTCGAAAGAGAGCTTTATATCGACAGGGATGACTTTATGGAGGAGCCGCCTAAAAAGTATTACAGGCTGTTTGTGGGCAATGAGGTCAGATTGATGAACGCTTATTTTGTCACCTGTACCGGCTTCGAGAAAGATGAGGACGGCAGGGTCGGCGTAGTGCACTGCACCTATGACCCCGAGACCAAACAGGGCACCGGAAAGGAAATGCCCAGAAAGGTAAAGGGGACTATACACTGGGTGCCTGCAAAGGAAGCCGTGAAAGCCACAGTGAGGCTGTATGAGAATCTGGTGGATGAGGAAAAGGGCGTTTACAATGAAGACGGTACCATGAATATAAATCCCGATTCGGTAAAGGTGATGGATAACTGTATGATAGAGCCCGCCATAGCCGGCGCAAAGCCCTATGATGCGTTCCAGTTTGTCCGTCAGGGCTTCTTCAATGTGGACTGTCATGATTCATCGGATGATAACCTGGTATTTAACCGGATCGTGTCTTTGAAGAGCTCGTTCAAGCTCCCTAAGTGATCCGTTATGAGAGGTATTTGACATGGGTATTTTATCGGGCCTTGAAGGCTTTGGTCTGGGCGGATTGTCTAACATAGATATATTCGGCACGGATAAAAAGGAAGAGAAGAAAGAAGATAAAAAAGAAAAGGTAGAAACCGCTCCGGTGATGACGGAGTCCGATTTCATTTTTGCCAAGGGATATAAATGTCCCTGCTGTGATCAGGAGTTCAAGACAAAGACCGTCAAGATAGGCAAGGCAAAACTCATAGATACGGATCTGGACTTAAGACCCAAATATGAGATCATCGATTCGCTGAAATATGATGTGATCCTCTGCCCTGTCTGCGGTTATGCTGCTCTGTCCAGATTTTTCCCTTATCTGACGGGGCCTCAGGCAAAGCTGATCAAGGCGAACATTTCACAGAATTTCAAGAACGCCGAGATGGAGGCGGATACCTACTCCTACGATGTGGCCATAGAGCATTACAAGCTGGCTCTGGCAAATGCCATAGTCAAGAGAGCCAGGGCTTCGGAAAAGGCTTATATCTGTCTTAAGCTGGGCTGGGTCATCAGGGGAAAGGGAGAGAACCTGCCCGGGGATGATCCCGATCATGAGGCTAAGCTCAAGGAATGCAATGATGAGGAGAATGAGCTTTTGAGAAATGCCCTGGACGGTTTTCTGGCAGCCCGTCAGGCGGAGACCTTCCCCATGTGCGGCATGGATGAATCCACGGTGGATTATCTGATCGCTGTCCTCTCTGCCAGATTCGGACAGCTGGATGTGGCCGCAAAGCTGGTCCAGGCCATCATCACTTCACCTGTGGCAAACAAGAGGATGAAGGATAAGGCCAGGAACCTTAAGGATCATATAGTAGCCCAGATAAAAGGAAGCAAGAAATAACATCCAGCTTTGTCATTCTGAGCGAAGCGACGCATATCACATTACGAAGTGATGTGATGCCGCCCCGGCGAGGGGTTGCGAAGCAACAGGAAGAATCTTAAAAAAGGAGAACGAAATCATGAGAAACAAAAAGATCAAATCGGTATTTTCGATCATATTAAGCGCAGCCATGGTCTTTTCCGCTTTCTGTCCCGTATCGGCGAAGGAATACTCCGCAGTGTCGGTGCGTCAGTGTGCGACAGGGGCTGTGAATACGGAAGTCTTTGATGCGTCGGATTTTGCCTCGGTAGATCCCTCCGATCTGTCGGAGGAGCTCTTAGGATGCGCCTCATCCGAAGAGGAGACCAACGGCGACGGAGCGGTGGTCTATGCGACTCCCACCGCATCGGAAAATGCAGCGGGCACCAAGGCCGATCCCATTAACCTGGGGACCGCTCTTAAGAATGCAAAGCCCGGAGATGAGATCCGCATCCCTGCAGGTTCTTATGTGAGTGCGGTCACCTTTACGGCTTCCGCTTTGGGAACCGATGTTGACCATATAAAGCTTAAGGGTGACGGCGGAAAGGCCGTGCTTGATTTTTCGACCCATCCCAATCATGCTTCGCTTGATGCGGATAATGATGGATATGATAAGGATAATGGAGGAATAAAGCTTACCGGAAGTTACTGGGAACTGTCCGATATAGAGATATGCCATGTACCCGGCGTGGGTCTGCAGGTGAGCGGATCCAATAACAAGATCGAAAACTGCCTCTTCCATCATAACCGTGATTCGGGACTGCAGATAAGCGGCGGCGGTGACAGAAGGGCAGACTGGGCTCATGACAATCTGGTCCTTAACTGTACTTCCCATGATAACTATGATGATTTCCGCCCGAAATACGGAGAGGATGCGGACGGTTTTGCCGCAAAGATACAGTTGGGAAGTGGAAATGTTTTTTCGGGCTGTATAGCTTACTGCAACAGCGACGACGGCTGGGATCTTTTTGCAAAGGATGATAATTTCCCCAATGAGGCCTGTACCATTATAAACTGTATCGCCTTCGGCAACGGTTATATGTCTGACGGTACTACCTCAAAGGAAGGTGACGGAAACGGCTTCAAGCTGGGAAGTAAAGACTGGGCAGTACCTAACCGGGTGATGAACTGCCTTGCCTTTGATAATGTGGGTCATGGTTTTACGGACAACAATAATACAGCTCCCATAGAGATCAGAAAATGTACATCTTATAACAACGGAAAAGGAAATGGATTCGTAAGAGGGCAAAGAAATTACGGGTTTGAACAGGAAGTGGGAGGCCAGTCGTCAGATCTGCTGTCGGTATATTCATCATCCGCTGCCCCCAATGGTCTGGATAAATTCAACGCTACCATAGACCATTGCGTTCTGCAGGGTAACGACGGAAGCTATCATATTGGTGATACGACGGCTATTGTTTCCTCCTCCATGGCCGGGGAAAAGCTGGAAAAGGTCCTTGATGAGCATACCTTTGTATCTGTGGATGTGCCTGCTTATGCAACCACGGATTTTGATAAGGTCTGGAGAAATTCCGACGGCAACCTGGCTCTGGGCGGTCTGTTTGAGGTGAGCGAACAAAGTCCCGCATACAGCTGGTCCAGAGTGAATAAGGCTCTGGGAGCAGATCTGTCCCAGGGTAAATATCAGGAATTTGATGAGGCACCTCTTACAAGCGCGCAGTTTAACCAGGCTAAGCTGGAGGGTAAGGCGATAACCATTCCCACCGACGGAAAGATCCTGAATCTTTCCCTGTATCAGGTAGACGGCGGAAAATTCCCCAATCCTTCCAAGACCCCTGCCATTCCCGCTACTTTTGGAAACGAGTATTTTACCGTGAAGGCGGGTACAGGAAAGCAGATGACTCTCGGGGATGCAAAGTCCGAGGCCGATTTCGCTTACTTTGAAGACGGACAGAATGCCGGCCTGAAGAAGAGGCTGGTGCTGAACGGCGATCCTGAGTTATGCGATGAGGGTTATCTGGCCAGATGTGTGGAATTCACCGTTCCGGAAAAAGCCTATACCACGGTCACTACATACGCATATGCTGATGAGGCCGGGGCCAGGCTGGCGGTGTATAAGGCGGACGGCTCTCTTTTTGACGAGGGTATGACTCTTCAGCTTAAGAAGAAAGCCTTTTCAGGGGTCAGCTTCACTTTGAACACCCCCGGAAAATATTATATCGGTACCAAAAATTATCAGAAAGACACATATATTTATTACATTCAGCAGACAGACACCCTGATCCCCGATCCTGTGCCGGAGGTGGAGCCTACCGAAGAGGAAAAGGCGAAGGACGCCATGGAAAAAGGTATGGGCTCGGCTGAGGATACCGCCGTGGTCACTCCTTCGGCCGACGGCAAGACCTTTACCCTGGATATACAGACCACAGAGACCAGCCTGGACAGAGTGCTCACCGTAAATAAGGGAGATAAGATCACACTTGCAGGCTATGAGAAAAAGAGCCTTCAGGTGGATGCAGTCGGGAAGAAGCTGATCGGAGTGAATTCCAAGGGCGTTTTGAAGGCCAAGAAGGCTACGACTTCAAGCGGCGTGAAGTTCTCGTATAAGATAAACGGAGGCAACACCACCGTGAACCTCACCCTGATCATCAAGGATCCTACCGTGAACGTATCCGGAAACGGACTGGCAAAGCCTATGAAGAAGCTCAGCGCACAGGTATATGAGGACAGTGAATTTGACATATCCATGGATATGACCTTCACGGGAAAGGTCCTTACCGATAAGGCAAAGAACAAGGCCGGCGTAGTATTTTATGATGCTGCGGGAAATGCGGTTCCCGACATTACCGGACTTAAGTTCATACTGGGTGATGATAAGAAGCTCCATGTAAGGGGCAAGACGGCCTATAAGGGAAGCTGCAGCATACCCTTTGCCGCATATGGAAAGAAATATACCCTTAAGATAAAGGTGGTAACCAGAAAGTGAGGGTAAAGCTCCGGAGAGCTTTACCTGACCATGTCGTTGTATACGTCAAAGAAGCCGGATACATTTTCCTCCTCCCCGGGAGAGAAGGAAAGTGAATCCCAAAGCTCTGAGTTCAGGTTGGAATAGAGTGTCTGGACGAAATCGGTATAGATGTCGTTGAATACTTCGTTCTTCTGTTCTCTGACTATTTTTTCCTTGTTCAGATCAGTCTCTTCCCTGTTGAAGGTACTGATGCATTTGATGATGTGATATCCGTACCTGGTCTCCACCAGGTCGGATATCTCGTCCGTGTCTAAATTAAAGGCGGCCTCTTCAAAGGCCTGAGGCATATCCCCTTTCATAAATGAATAGGTTATCTGATCGTCCTCGCTGTATTTTTGCGCCAGGGAATCAAAGTCTGCGCCTTCCTTGAGCTGTTTTAAAAGGTCTGCGGCCTTCAGCCTGGCTTTTTCCTTTGCCGTGGCGTTGTTGGAGGTGCTGTTGGAAGAGGGGATCTTTATCAGTATGTGCTTGGCGGTGATGGTCCTGGCCTCGTCGTCGGAGATCTCGGGATTCACATCCCTGGTCAGTTCGTTATACACCTTGTTGGCCAGGGCGTATTCGTGGTACATGCCGGCGATCCGCTCTTCGTTTATGTCAAGCTTCTGCCTTATACTGTCATTCAGCATGGCGTTATAGGTGGCAGCGGCTTTGTTTACCGTCTCTTCCTCCCCTTCGTCCAGGGTGATGCCGTGATCCTCGGCCAGCAGGTTCATGACCTTTATCTGGGCCAGACGCGCCAGGATGGTGTCCTTCAGCTGGTCCCCCAGGGTGATGCCTCCCAGGTCCTTCTGCCAGATCTCGTCTCCGAACAGGCTTTCAAACTGGTTCTGGGCGGTGCTCATATATACGTTCACCTCATAGAGATGGCAGGCGCTTTCGTCTATCCTGAACACCTCATCGTCCTCGAAGGGGGTGGTGAGGACTATTTCGGTGTTCTTTTCAGCCTTCTTACAGCCGGTAACGGCGGCAGCACCGGCGAGGGTCATGAGGAATATGGCTAAAACAGTCTTGTTTCCGATCTTCATTCGAATCTCCTTTAAAAATAAAAAAACTTCTTTATTTTTAACACATTTTAGATTAAAATAGAAGAGGTATTTTAATACAAGGTCAAGGAGGGTTACCTGATGTCCAGAAAGAGTAATAAGACACTGATGTTTGCAGCACTGGCTGCAGTGGCGGCAGCCGGAGCTTATTTTTATTACATGAAAAAGGTCAAGGATGCGGATTTTGACGACTTCGATGATTTCGAGGATGACGATACGGAGCTGGAGGATTATCTGAGCGAGAGCGCTTACCAGTCAGAGCAGAAGGAGCGTTCCATAAAGGATGTATTCCCCATCAATCTTTCTTCCGAGGGCGTGTCCGAGGCTAAGGAATCCCTTAAGAAGGTGGTGCTGGATATAGGAGAGAAGGTTTCGGGCGTTATTTCCGACCAGCCTTCCGGCGTGGTAAAGTCAGACAGCGGTGCGGCCGTAAAGGATTTCAGTTTCTATGATCTGTCGGCTGACGAGGACGATTTCGTAAAAGAGGACAAGCCCCTGGATATCATAGACAGCGGCCGTTCCTCAGCCCAGAGTGAGGCCCCTTCATATCTCGATCAGGTGGCTGCCTCGGATGAGGATAGTATTTCTGAGGATGAGAGCGCATCAGATACCGACTCTTCTGAGACTGAGACAGAGGATGAGGATAGCGAAGAGGTTTCCGGGACGGATGAGGATAAGGATGAGGCTTAAGAACCGGTTTTATCCGTGAGGACCGAAAAAATAAAGAAAAAAGAAAAAATCGCTTGACGAAGGGTCCGAATGATAGTATAATCACGTTTGTGGTTTTTCGGATCACACATATATATAAATGGGATCTTAGCTCAGCTGGGAGAGCATCTGCCTTACAAGCAGAGGGTCATAGGTTCGAGCCCTATAGGTCCCATTTGTCTTGTGTTTAACACAGGATGTGGCGAGGTAGCTCAGCTGGCTAGAGCACACGGTTCATACCCGTGGTGTCGGGGGTTCAAGTCCCCCCCTCGCTATTAAGGAAAAGGGAATCCCGACGGGATTCCCTTTTCCTTAATTACAGAACGTGGATCAACCCGACACCACGGAGTCCTTCCCCTCGCCTTACTGAGATGATTATCAAAGAAATTTCTTACTACAAAAACTTTAAATGCCTCGAGGGCTCCTGCCCCCACACCTGCTGCCACGGCTGGATCATCCCTATCTCGGAGGATGAGTTCGAGCGCTTCATGCAGGAGAAGGGCCTTCTTAAACTGCGGCTTGTCCTGGCCATGTTCTTTCGAAACGGCACGGGTTTTAACACCGGCTGCAGGACCTGTACCTTCCATACGAAGCTTGGACTGTGCGAATTGCAGCTTATAAAGGGGCATGATTTCCTTCCTTCCGCCTGCCGTGAATTCCCCAGGTTTTACAGGAATTACGGCCCTTTTGAGGAGCGCTATCTGGATCTGTCCTGTATAAAAGCCGTGCAGATGTTTTTTGACAATATGGATGATCTCCGGCTTGTTGAATATGAGGGCGAAAAGGGAAGCGATATCTGCACCACAAATGATGATCATGGCTTTTTGAATGCGCTTATGGCAAAGAGAGACGAGATGCTGGGGCTTTTGAAAGGCTGTGACGATGCGGACAGGCTTGACAGGGTGCTGGCAGCGATCGCGGATCATGCAAAGAAGGCTCAGGATGCCTTTGTTCTGGGGGATACGGGTTATCTCGACCGGGAGAAGACAGAGGTTTTGCCTCTCGATGAAAAATGCCCCCGTATTTTCCCCGCAGCTTCCGGTATACTTATGGAGATCCTGGATACGGGACTTTATTCATCAAGGCTCAGGATGACCAATCCCGCCCTTTATATGCTCTTTTCTCTTCCCTTAAAAGAATACCGTCATCTGATGGCTTCCCAGAAGGTTTGGGATAATCAGTGGAAGGAGTTCGTAAAAAGACATCCCCGAGTCGTAAAGATCTGCAGTGCATATTATTCCTATTATCTGATGCAGTATTATTTTGCCGCCTACGAGGACTACAGCTTTCTGAGACATGTCATGATGGGCATCATCCACACGAATATGGTATTCCTGCTCATGTGCCTTCATGAGAAATATGCAGGCGATCTTTTGGACGACCACGCCATGACCATCATCGCCTGCTATAACAGAAGGGCCTATTTTAACGATAACGTGAAGGATGAGATGTACGACGTCTTCATGAGGCATTTTCAAAATAACCGGCCCTGAAACAAATGTGTTGTAAATCGGACGCTTTTCGGATATAATTACAGTTTGTTGATATTTGTATACATTCATTGACTTTACAAAACGATTATGAAAAAGGCTATCCTGATAACCTTAGGCGTATTGATGCTTCTTATCCTCGGATGTTTTATCACCGGGTTTAAGTTTTATACCGCCGGATACAGGTATGATCCCATAAACAGGGATATGATCAATATAGATATGACTCCCGAGGTGCGCACCATGCAGCTGACCCTTAATGAGGGAGATATCAAAAGGCAGTATCCGGTGGATGTGACATACACTCCCTTTGTGGATGGAGATGTCAGCAATCTCTTCATATCCGAAGCAGACATATCTTATCTGACCACCCCGGACGAAAAACAGATAGATGACAGTGTGGATACTTTTTTGTCCCTCACCACCCGCAGGGGAATGGAAAGTGCAAAGCTGGATAAAAATCTTCACTATACCGACACGATCCAGGGCAACCAGGTATCGGCAAATACCCTGAAAAGGGATATCGTATCCGAATTTCCCGCTGTCGGTAATTTCAGCGTTGAGGATTATTATGTGGTGGAGCCGGACAACAGGGGAGAAAAGCTCTCCGAGCTTTATAACCGGGTAAAAGATCTGACCATCACCTATGAAAACGGCCAGTCCATATCGGCCATGAGGATGGATCCCGTCTTCGATGAGCTGAAACGCACGGTCACCTTTGACGAGGATAAGATAAAAGAAGAGGTGAGGAAGCTGATGCTCACCATGGATGATGCGGGGCAGAAGTCCATCAGCTTTAATTCCACGAATATGGGGGTCATCAGGGTCAAGGGCGGCACCTGGGGACATATCACGGATACAAAGGCGGAGACCGAATATGTGCTGGAAAAATTCAGGTCACTGGGCGAGCCCGAGGAAAACAGAAAACCCATAATGATCCAGGACCTTGACTGGAATCTGCCCAGGGATTACATAGAGGTGGATAAAAAGAACCAGCATGTGTATGTGTATGAAAACGGCAGGCTGATAATGGATGACGACTGCGTGACCGGGCTTTATCCCAAGCGCAAGACACCCTCCGGGATATTCTTCATTTCCGAGAAGATGAAGAATAAGACCCTGAGAGGACCGGGTTACGCTTCTTTTGTAAACAGATGGATGAGGATCACCAATTCCGGAGTGGGACTTCATGACGCCAGCTGGAGAGGCAGGTTCGGAGGTGAGATCTACCTTCGCGACGGATCCCACGGCTGTATCAATCTGCCCCGGCAGTTTGCCTATGATCTGTATGACTATGTATATGACAAAGAAAACTATTGCGTTGTGGTCCATGACTGATGGGGACGTGTGATATGGGCGGCCCGGCGGTGACCTGAGACGGATGGTGAGAAGGAGCCCGGTTTGTATTGACAATTTTTCGCTGCAGTAATACAATGTTCTCCGATACTATAATAATTACAGCTGGGGGAGCATATTGCTGAGAGGCCGCGGCCGACCCTTATTACCTGATACGGATAATGCCGTCGTAGGGAAGCTGTCATCCTGTTTTCGATGACTTTTGTTTACCTCCTGCTGTATTGATCGCAGGAGGTTTTATTATGCAGTTATTTCTGGAAGCAAACGACGGATATTATTCCCTTACGAAGGCCGGTACCATACTGTGTCTGGTGATCGCGCTTATTCTGTTTGCAGCGGCAGCCCTGGCAAACGAAAAATTCGACAAGGCTCTGTCCAAGGGCAAGGAGAATTCAAAGAAGGAGTCTTTGTTTTCCGTAAGGCAGCTCGCCTTTGCGGGAGTGGCGTTGGCACTGGCCTACGCTCTGTCCTATGTGAAGCTCATCCATATGCCCTGGGGCGGTTCGGTGACGCTTTGTTCCATGCTTTTTGTCTGCCTGATCGGCTACTGGTACGGCCCCAGGATCGGACTGGTCTGTGCTTTTGCATACAGCATTCTTCAGTTCGTCCAGGGGGGAGGCAGCTATATCGTTTCCCCTTTACAGGTCCTCTTTGATTATCTGCTGGCCTTCACCGCTCTGGGATTTTCGGGTTTCTTCACCAAATTAAAAAAAGGTCTTCTGATCGGTTATATAGTGGCTGTTGCCGGCAGGTTCCTGTTTACCTGCATAGCCAGCTATCTTTTCTGGATGGATTACATGCCGGAAGAATTTCCAAAGGCACTTTCGGTTGTTTATCCTTTATGTTATAATTTTGCCTATATGGGGGTCGAAGCGATCATCACCGTTGCGATCCTTTGTGTGAAGCCCGTAGGCGTCGCCATGGAAAAGGTGAGGGCGATGGCGCTGGGAAACGGAAAATAGATCCTTTCGGATGGGTGGAAGTGTTTGAAAAGGCAGTATCATAAGTTTTTTGCGGTGGTGGCACTGGCTGTATCATCGGCGGTTTTGTTAAACCAGCTGGTGTTCCTGACCGGACTTTCGGAAAGCTCCGCGGGTTATCAGGATGCTCTTAAGGTCATGCAGTCCATGGATCCGTCGGTCCTTGTGCTGATGGCTGTTTTTATCGCACCGATATATGAGGAGATGATATTCAGGGGACTGTTTTATGCCATTCCCCTTCGTCTGATAAAAAGATTCAGGGGCCGGGACGCCGGAAAAAAGAGCGTGCCCCTGTTCGTCTTTATCTCTTCCCTGGCTTTTGCCCTGTATCACGGCAATCTGGTGCAGTTCATCTATGCCTTTTTTATGGCTCTTCTCATGTGTTTTACATATGAATGCTGCGGGGGACTTTTATGGACGATACTGTTTCACATGAATGCCAATCTTTCCGCCCTGATAAGCGGTTTTTTCAGGGAGTATCCCGACAGATGGTTCACCTTTGTTGCTTTGGCCGTTTTGCTATTCACGGCTGTTGTGTGTGTCAGATATATGATCGGTCTGAAAAGGGAGAGTGAAGCCGGAGGGGATGCGGAGTTGCTGACTTAAGGAGATCGGAATGAGTCAAAATATCAAAGATAAAGTAAAATGGGAATTCAAAAGCTTTGGCACCAATTCCTCCACGGACGACAGGCTTTGCGGCTTCAGGAAAAGTGCCGACGGGCGCGTCGTGAGAGTGTATTCCCTTAAGAATTCCGGTAAGATAATACCTCTGTCCCATGACGGGCTTTCTTTTTATTATACGCCTGTAAAAAGCGATAAAAATTTTACGCTGAGAGCGAAGATGCATATAAATGACTGGTCCTTTACCAACGGCCAGGAGGGCTTCGGAATGATGGCCTGCGACCGGATCGGTGAGACGGGGGAGCATGATTTCTGGAACAATTCGCTGATGGCGCTGGTCACCAAGGGTATGTATTTTTATGACGCGGCCAGTGATTCCTATAAGGGCAGCGATGATGAGAACAGGATAGTGATGTTCCAGGGAGTATCCGCCCTGGCAAGATACGGTGTGACAAAGGATAACCTTCAGGAGTTCAAGGATGATCCCTCAAAGGCCATGGGCAGGTATTTTTATCAGGACCAGACCATGCTGGAACACAGCTGCGCAAAGCTGGGAGCGGGTACTTACAATATCGCGGGGAACTATGTCCTGCCCCATGAATTCGATGAGACAAAGTCCGGAGAGACAGCCTACGGCAGGGGCAGGCTGATGGCTGAGGCGGAGAATACGCCGGATGAGCTTGTCTATGAAGATTTTATCTTTTGCATTACAAAGGATAACTCCGGTTATACCCTGTCCTATGAGAGTCCTGACGGAAAGATAAAGGGTTCAAAGACTTATTTTGATCCCAGGTACTATAAGGACGGGGAGATAAGGGCGGATGTGGAAAAGGCAGCAGGCGAGCCCGGCATGCTGGAAAAGCTGGACGAGGGCTATGTCTATGCCGGATTTTTTGCCGCGAGAAATGCGGATGTGAGTTTTTCCGATATTCACCTGGAGATAAGGGACCGGGAAGAGGATGAGCCTACCCGTGCCCATGACAGGGTGTTTTTTGACAATGACTCCCGCTTTATTGCCGCTGATACGGCGAACCGGGAGGATTATACCCTCGCATACAGACCTGCCTGGAACGGGATGTTAAAGGTGACGGGGGAAGAGGGCGTCATTTTTGAAGGTGAGGTCTTTGCAGATAAGAATACCTATATCCCGTCCCGTCTCAAGGCAGGGTTCAACAGGTTTTCTTCCGAATTTACCCCGGATGAGTCCTATCACTACGGATATGACGAAGCGCATCCGGAGAATATCTATAACTGTCTGGATTCCTATGAGACGCTTCATCGGGAATTGTCTGTGGTATACAGGAGCTTTCCTTCCGGGCAGATCCATGTGTCTCCCGAGGGGACGGCCGGAGCAGCGGGCAGTGAGGATGATCCCGTGGATATAAGGACGGCGGTGGCCTTTGCGGCTCCGGGACAGGAGATCCTCCTTAAGAGCGGCGTGTATGGGTTTTCACATCGCCTTTTTATAGAAAGGGGAACGGACGGTACTTCGGATAAGCCTGTGGTAATGAGGGGCGACGGGGGAAAGGCTGTCTTTGACTTTAAGGATATGGCAGGTGCCGGGTCTTTGGGCGGAGGCTTTTTCATATCCGGCTGTTACTGGCATATTTCCGACATAGAGATAAGGAACACGCCGGATCGGAATACGGGTATCTGGCTGGCGGGACATCATAACCTGCTGGAGAGGATAGAGGCTCATCACAACGGAAACGTGGGGATCTGTATCCTGGCCGCCAATACTTCCATCAGACGGGATGAGACGGACCGGGATAACGAGCTCCTCTGGCCTCATCATAACCTTATAAAAGACTGTATCTCGTATGAAAACTGCGATGCCGGCGGTGATCTGGCGGACGGTTTTGCCTGCAAGCTGATGGCGGGTGAGGGGAATGCTTTTGTCAACTGCGTCTCCCACAATAACGCCGACGATGGTTTCGACCTGTACACCAAGTCGGAGACCGGCAGGATAGGATCTGTCAGGATCGAGAACTGTGTGGCCTATGAAAACGGTTATGTGCATCGGGACGGCGGGAGAAAAAGCGCAGGCAACGGAAACGGCTTCAAACTGGGCGGGGAGTCCATCCCCGGCGCTCATGTGGTCAGGGGCAGCGTGGCCTACAGGAATAAGGCGGACGGCTTTGACTCAAACAGATGTCCCGATCCGAAGCTTTACGACTGCCTGGCCTATGACAACGAAAAGTCCAATTTTGACCTGTACTCTGCCAAGGGAAAGGCGACGGACTTTTTTATGGAGCGCTGTGTGTCCTTTAGGACGGATAAGACCCTGGGAAAGGGAGATATCGTAAAATGCGGGGACAATCAGAAGCCGGAAGAGGCTATGGGCGAGGATGTCATTCTTTGGAAGCTTAACGAAGAGTGACACAGCATTGCACTTTTGTCATCCTGAACGAAGGGTGACACAGCATTGCACTTCTGTCATCCTGAACGAAGGGTGACACAGCATCGCACTTCTGTCATCCTGAACGAAGGGTGACACAGCATCGCACTTCTGTCATCCTGAACGAAGGGTGACACAGCA
>JAEEGL014494977.1_pt1 | contig 36239 bp, 25 predicted proteins | sample 9134231 | NCBI WGS metagenome assembly JAEEGL01 (sample SAMN16246548, study PRJNA631951) | gut metagenome | biome: gut microbiome; feature: rumen; material: fiber-attached | host: Bos | place: Iran: Karaj | collected 2018-10
GTTTAAGATGATTTCAACTTTTGATTCGTCAGCAGTATCAACTACTATCTGACCGTCATCAAGTGTACCCGTAAAGAGATAGCTTCCGGCTTTTGTAATGGTAATTGTACTGCCGTCTATTGTAACGCCGTCTGCATTATCAACACTTGCGCTATCACCGGACAAAGTTATTGTTGCATCCACATTTCCGTTATATGTTCCCACAACAGGCTCTGTCGGAAATTCAATATCGTCTTCTATATCTATACTTGTGTAACTTGTATCCGCCTGTGTGCTTGTGCTTGACGAATTTGAATTATTACATGCTGCAAGAGACATCATCATCGCCAACGCAAGTGCAAGCACAAGAAAGACTTTTATTTTATTCTTAAATATTTTTCTCATAGCCATTATCCTTTCATTTAATAAATATCACATTAAGTTGCTTTTTTTCAAAATAATCTATATAAAGATAAAGCATATCATAATTAAATGATACGCTTTATCGTTAGACCTATATTATATTTTAAATGTGATAACTAAATGAAGACAATCTAAAGATTAAGAGAAAACAAAAAATCTAAATCGTCATGGATATTTCTTCATTATCCGTTTTTATCTTAATCTCAACCCTATCCTTTTCGTCCTTCTTTCTTATTATCAGCTGCCCTCTTCCCAAAAACAAATCCGTTTCATCTCCGATATAATTATAGTCCGGAGCATAATTTGCGGATCCCACTCTGTATTCAAGGGCGCCATCAACAGTTAATTTGATTTTAACGTGGCTGAATGTATCAATCACTCCATCTTCGTCGGCATTTATAATATCAATGTAGCTTAAATTTCCCTTTGTATATGAAAGATTTGCCTTTAAGCTGCATTCTTTGGCCGTCTTAAGTAGGCTTTCGCCTATTATTTTGCCGTTTTCGTAAGAAATAGCTTTTAAAGTTCCCGGATTGTATATGCAATCAAATCTTGCAATGCAGTCCTTTACCTTTTCTCTTCCAAGACTTTTATCATTTACAAAAAGTTCTGCCTCATCGCCGGCTGAATAAACTTCAACAACAATCGGCTTTCCTTCCATATCCGGATATGTCCAACTTTCGATGGAATCGGAAATAATCCAAGGAGTTGTAAAGGCTTTTTGCCCGTACCTGTAAGGATTTTGCGTAACTATATAAGGATTTTTCCTAAAGCCGTAAGCAATTTCTCTAAAATAAGAAGCAGGTCTTCTAAAGCCGGTAATGTCAAAGTCCCCTACATAAGCCAACTGTATAGGATAGGAAGATGCAAATCCTCCTTCGCCCGGCTTGTAACCGGTCACCCCAACGCCTGCTTCGCCGATATAGTCCCAACCTGTCCAGGTAAAATCTCCTATAACATTAGGCAACTTACTTATCAGCTTCCATTCTTTTGCTATAGCCGGCGGATAGGTTTCGCTTCCCACAATTATTCTGTCGGGATAGTTTTTTAAATCATTTTCATAGCGAGGAGCCATATAGTTATATCCCGCAATATCCGTAAATGCACAAGCTTTGTCCAAACGATCCGAAATTTCTTTATGATTAACAACCTCTCCCATATGTGTATCAAGGAGAGTCATAAAATCATTAACATTTCCGCTTGTATCACCTTGGGTATTAATATCGGCCATAATCTTTCCGATGCAATCACCGGCGGCAAAAACGCCGTTTATACTTGCAAGGGTAAATCGCTTGTCATCAAGGCTCTTTATATAATCCGATATTTCCTTGCAAAGTTTTGCACCTTTGTCATTACCGATTTCAGGTATCTCATTTCCCACGGAATACATAATAACGCTTGGATGTGGGCGGTCTTTTTTTACCATGGCTTCCACATCAAAACGCCATGAACTGTCAAAATTTATGGCATAATCATTTTCGTTTTTGCATCTGCTCCACATGTCAAAGGCCTCGTCCATGACATAGACTCCCAGCTCGTCGCAAGCCCTTAAAAGAGCCGGTGATGCGGGATTGTGTGCGGATCTTATGGCATTAAAGCCTGCCTTTTTCATCTTTTCTATTTTTCTGTATTCGGCTTCGTATAAGCTTGCCGCACCCAAAAGACCGTTATCGTGGTGAATACAAGCGCCTCTTAATTTAACGCTTCTTGAGTTAACGCTAAATCCTTTTTTCCTGTCAAGACCAAGTACTCTTATACCGAATCTGCACTCATCAGTATCCACAACTTCTTCTTTATCGATTATGGAATGCTTAATTGTGTACAAATACGGATCTTCATCGCTCCAAAGCTTCGGATTGTCTATTGTAATCTTATATGAGCAAACTTCCTTTTCTCCGGCGAACAGACATAAAGGTCTTTTACCCACGTAAACAAGCTTTCCTTCCATGTCAAAAATTTTACTTTGAAGAATCAAATTTTTCCTTTGAGGAAGCTTATTTATTACGCTTGCATTAAGATTTAAAAGGGCATAATCATTATCCGCATGGTCTGTATTTACAAAGTTGCTGCCGTATTCTATAAAAGTCCCGGAGGATTTTAGCAAATATACATCTCTGTAAATGCCCGATCCCGAATACCATCTGGAATTTGGCATACCTGCATTATGTACGCTTACTCTTATTTCGTTATCTTCGCCGAAATTCAAATAGTCGTTAAGTTCAACGCAAAAAGCAGTATATCCGTAGATACAATGTTTTGCCGCTTGACCGTTAATATATACGATACTTTTTTCGTAAACGCCCTCAAACAAGAGCATAAAAGTTTTATCAATATCCTCTTTTTCAACACGGAAATTTTTTAAATAAGTATAAGTTCCCCCGTCTCTGTAGCCCGTATTTTTGCCGTTTAAGCTGTTTTCGGATTTTTCCTTAATCAACATTGCGTCGTGAGGAAGAGTCACATCCATAGCGTCTTCCGGCACAGACCATACCAATGCGAAAGAATCCTTTTCTTCCCAAAATTTCCAATTGTCATTAAAAAGAGTTTTTAACATGCCGTCTCCTTACTGCTTCGTATCCCATTTTCCGCAAAATGGATCGATAGGACTTGTTCCTTTAAATTCGGAATGTCCCATTATTTTTTCTACAATCGTTTCTATAACGTATTCGGAATTACAATATCCGTTTATATAAGTCTTTACCATCGGCGCATCAAGAAGATGATAAGGATTGCCCACACTTATAAACATTGTGGGAACCTCGCAAACGAACCAAGGCATATTGTTGCCCAGACCGAATACGGTATGCCAATTAAGTCTTGACACCGTTTTGTTTGATGCGGTTTCTATGTTGCCTATATAAATAACCAAATCGTATTTTGCCTTAAACTGAGCTATATTATCAAAGGCTATGCCTTTTTCCGTCAATACTTCCTTCTCATAGATTATCACTTCAAAGCCTTCTTTTTCAAGCAAGTCTTTGAAAGAAGCGCAAACTCTCTCATTTGATGGGAAGTCTCCCATTATTTCAAGGAGAACGCGTTTTGTCTTTGAAGGACTTATAGGCAAAAGATTTTGCGTATCCTTAACCAAAGTTACGCCTTCGTCGGCGCAGGCTTTTGCCATCTTAACAAAGTCGGGATTTCTTAAGATTTCAAGGCCAGTTTCATCTTTAATGAGTCTGCCCTCCGCCTTGTCTTTATGTAAACCAAGCGATGCCTTTGTTGCAAGAATTCTTTTAACCGCTTCATCCAGACGCTTGCTTGAAAGCAGCCCACTCTCAACGCCTTTTCTCATAAAGGCGAAGTCTTCTTGCGCGTCCTTTGTAAACAAAATCATATCACAACCGTTTTCGATTGCCAAAGGAATGGCTTTTTCTCTTTCCATGGCGCATCCAAAGCCCACCATAGGTGTTGCATCCGTTGTAATAAGACCGTTAAATTCAAGCTTTTGTCTTATAAGCTTCTGTAAAATATTTTTGGATAAGGATGCCGGAATAACCTTCACTTCATCCGCTTTTATGCCTTCTTTTTCGTTGTAATAATCTTCATAAGCAGGCAATGCAATATGACCTACCATTAAAGTCTTTGCACCGTCTTCCATTAATTCTTTGTAAACATATCCGAATGTTTCATCCCATTCCTCGGTTGACAAAGAATTGACGCTTGTTAAGAGGTGGTGATCTCTCTCGTCAATTCCGTCACCCGGGAAATGCTTGATGCATGCCGCAACGTTTTCTTCATCCGCTGCTTTAAGGTATGCACCTGCCATGGCGCGCACTTTTTTCGGATCGTCGCCGAAAGTACGCACATTTGTGATAGGATTGTGGAAATTCCTGTCAATATCAACAATAGGAGCAAAAGACCAATTAACTCCCACTGCTTTTCCTTCAGCGCAAGATACTTTGCCAAGCTCATAGGCTTTGTTTGTATCGTTTGTCGCAGAAATCAACATTTGTCTGCCGTAATATGTTCCTTCGAGAGCTGAGCCTACACCACCCATCTCTAAATTGGAGGCAGTTAATAAAGGTATCTTTGAATACTTTTGCAGACAGTTGTGTGCACCAAGAATTTCCGCGGCCTTTCCTTCTCTGAAAAGGACGCCGCCTATATGTTTCGTTTCAACAAGTTCTTTTAAAACATTTTCATCCGTTGAAAATTCAATAGGGCAAAAAAGCTGCCCTATTTTTTCTTCCGTATCCATAGACTCGAAAGTCTCTTCAAGCCAACGAATATCTTCATCATCCAGATAAAATGGTTTAGCTTTGTAATCAATCATCATGCTTTCCTCTTTTACTACATTTAAACTATTTTATTAATTCAATTTTTTCTTTAAATCTGCCGGGGGTTAGCTTTATTATTTTATTGCAGATTTCGGCATTTGCTTCGATTCCCGGCGGTATCTCGCCGGCAATCTCCAAGGAGTTATCTTTTAATTTCCAAGAAAATTTTAAGTTTCCGAAAGAAGTCTTAAAGTTCGAGTCAGCACTGTTGATACCTATGTCATAGTCAGGTTTCAAAAGAACTTTTTTATATCCCGCACCCATCGGGATAATACCGCCTATATGGCGATAAATAAAGTCGCCCACACAACCGAAGGCATAATGGTTATACGAGGAGTTTGTAACCTCACCGTCCGGCTTTATGGCACACCAGTTTTCCCAGATGCTTGTGGCACCCTTTTCAACCATATATAGCCATGATGGCGCCTTTTTTTGAAATAATAATTTATAGGCAGCCTCCTTTTCACCGTTTTCGTATAAAATATCCAAAAGATATGAAACGGAGGAAAAACCCGTATTTAAAACAAAGCCGTCTTCCTTAATTATGTCAACCAGTTTTCTTATAAGCTTTTCTTTAAGCTTGCCGGAAACCGCACCGCTTTTAAGAACCATCACATACAAGCCCTGGAGTTTTGAATCTCCCACGCTTCCGTCTTCTTTGACATATTCTTTTGCAATGGCATTTCTTATATTTTCAAGAAGCTCTTCTTTGCTCTTTATATATTCATCCGAAATATCATAAGAATTGTCCTTAAGGACTTTGCATACATTTATAAAAGCTTCGGTGCTGATTGCGTAAAATGCGCTTCCCACAATGGCCGATGTCTCTTTTGTACCTATGGCAACTCCGTCGGGAAGTTCCCTAAGAGACGGTATAAGCCAATCCCCAAAATGGAATTGATTATCCCACAAAAACTTTTTGTCTTTCTTTTCCTTGCATTTATTGTCCACATAAGAAAGCCAAAGTTTCATGGCATCAAAATTTTCTTTTAAAATCTCTACATCCCCGTAAATGTTGTAAAGATACCAAGGCACAAGTATACATGCATCCGACCAGCCTGCGGAAGAATTGCAACCGCTCATCATCATTTGCGTTTTCTCTTGCTTAGGCAAGTTCGGAATAATTATAGGTACCTCACCGGACTCATATTGTTCAAGGCGAAGATTTTTAAGCCACGCGGATAAAAATGCCCTGAGATCAAAAAGGAAACATCCGGTTTTTGCAAAAACCTGTATATCTCCGGTCCAGCCCATTTTCTCTCTTTGAGGGCAATCCGTCGGAATGGAAATAAAATTGGACGCAGCGCTTGTTGCGATATTTCTTTGCAATTGATTTATATCTTCGTTATCGCAGGTAAAGCTTCCGCTTACCACCATGGCACTGGTTATCATAATTCCCTTAGCGGATATGATATTTTCCTTCGCTGTTCCTTTTATTCTTACATATCTGAATCCGTGATAAGTAAAAGCCGGCTCAAAGACTTGTGTGCCTTCTTTGCAAACAAGCACATCTTTTTGGTCTTTGTTTCTTCCCAAAATATTATTTATAAAATTGCCGTCTTTATCCAAAACTTCCGAATGCTCGAAAGTTACAAGGTCGCCTGAATTTGCCTTGATTTCGATTCTTAAAACACCCGCAAATACTTTTCCGAAATCAAGAATCAAATCTCCTCGATTATCGTAAAAGATTTCCTTTGTTTCCAATTCGCAAATGGGAACTATGGGGTCTGTTGGCTGAGCTTCCAAATTGGACATGTCAAAGTCCGCAATCTCCACATTTTCATCTTCTTTATCCGGCTCAAATGTGTTATCCCACTTTTCACCTATAAACAAATCCGAATATTCTATCTTGCAATCATTGGATACAAAAGAATCGTCGGATGCTATTATTTCCTTGCTTCCGTCGGCATATGTCAATTCAAGCTGCATTATAAAAGCAAGCCTGTCGCCATAGTTGCAGCTGTCTCCCGACAAGCCGACGCGACCGATCCACCAGCCGTCCGCAAGATATATTTCCAACTCGTTTTCGCCTTTTTTAAGGAAACTTTCCGCAAGGTAAGTTTGATAATAAAGCTGTCTTTTATAGGCGGATGATTCCGGCGCAAGTCTTCTTTGAGAAATATCTTCTCCATTGCATTTAATCTTATAAACGCCATGTGCGCTTGCGTAGATTCTTGCGCAAACAATATCGTTTTCTATAAAAAATTTCTTCTTAATCAGCTTAGGCCTTTTAAGCCTTGTTTCACCGCCGCCAAAATCCACATTTCCCGATATCATATCTTCAAAAGAAATCTCTTTTTCGGAAATTGCATTTTCTTGTTTTGGCTCAATCCAGTCAGCCATCCAAGCGCTTCCCAAAAAAGCGCTTTCGAAGGAAGTCACAACTTTTGATGCGGGACGCTCATCCTCTTCTTCCCATATTTCCAAAGCAACGCTGTATTTGCTTTTTGGTTCGAGAGTCTTTCCCGCATATTTTATGAAATTATTTCCTTCATAATTCTTCTTTCCCGTGTCCCAGACTATCTCCCCGCCTTTTTTTACCACTATTCTTAAGGCTGAAAGTTTTTCTCCTTTTTCGCACTCTGCCGTAAAGTGAAAAACAGGGTTTGTATCATCTATCCCTATTGGGTTGATTCGTCCGTTAACATCAATACTTTTGATGTTCATTTCAATCTATTCTCCTAAAAATTCTAAAGAGGGTTGCAAAGAGGCTCTTAGCTCCTACCGCTTTGCTTTTCTAATCTTTTTGCTTTTAATTTTTCAAGTTTTTCCTTAAACATCTTCTGTTCAACCAAAATATAGCTGTTTGAAGAATAGATAAGGAATGCCATTACTATTACGCCGTTTAAAACAGTTATAATGGATGATGAGCATCCAAGCCATGTAAGACCCGATGTAATAAAGGCCTGAGTGATGGCACCGATAAAGATACCGATTGGCTTCGATGAGTATTTTTCAATAACTCCTCCGATAAACAACGGAAGGAATGCCGTCATAAAGTATGAGGAACTTGAAAGTCCCGTTTCCGGATCCACGATTCCGTATTTACTGATAAATACACAGCCCGCAACACCAAGTAAAACACCTGCAATGATATAGCAAATAAGGGCGTTTTTCTTTTCGTTGATACCAACATCCGTTGCGATTTTTTGTCCTGTTTGAAGAGCCTTCCAATTGTATCCCAATTTTGTGTAATCCATTATGATAACCATAATGGCAACAACAATGATAATGAGAATCAAAGCATTTGGAAAACTTGCAAATTTAAGCATATCGGTCTTACCTATAAGTCTTATTCCCTTAGCATTGCTGAAAACAAAGCCCACAGCCTCGTAAATCATTGCAAGCCCCAAAGAAACAACCATAGGTGTAAGGCCCAAAAGAATGTAAACAAGTCCGGAAATAGCTCCTATTATTGCCCCGGCAATCATGGTAGCTATCAAAAGACCTGCTGCCGTAAATCCCATGTCTTTAGCTATTGTTCCACCGATAATTATGGAAAGGACCAATGTAGCACCTACGGAAAAGTCAAATCTTCCCGTTTGAAGGTTTATTGACATAGCAAGTGCTATAAGTCCGCTAAATACCGATGTGTAAATAATTGTCTTAATGTCATCGCCGACACCGAAGCCCGCGTGACCTGTTGCATTGCATAATATGAAAAAGAATAAATAAACCACTACAGGTATTATTAAACTCATTATTACGCGTTTCAAAATGTTTTTTGCCATCTTAGTAACCCTCTTTAAAACTCTTTAATCTCATTCTTCGAGGGGGCATTTGCCCGCCTCAAAGAACAAGTTTTTTCTTTTAATTAGATTGCACTTACATCAAGTGAGTAGTAGAAGTCCTGAATATCTTCAAGTGTTACATCAGGATTGAACTCACCGAGAAGATTTGCAAGATCGTCAGCCGATACATAGTATTCGCCTGCAGCATGTTTGTCATAAATTGTGTTGTAAGTATCAACATCCGTTACAACCCAACGATTTACCAAAATTTTTGCTGCTGTACCATCAGGGTTTTTGTTTAAGTCATTGTGACCTGTTACGGCATTTAAGATAGCTGCCATAACATTACCGAATACTACTTCTTCACAGTCGTAAACAACAACGGAAATAAGGTTGCCCATGAAATCTTTGTATGTATCGCCTACTTCGCCGATTGTTGCAAGATGCATGCTTTCAGCTTTTCCTGCTTCCATGATTGGCTGGAAGAGAGCTGCTGCGTTAAATGAAACTGCTGCGCCGTCATAGTCGCCCGCAAGTTTTGCACCTACTGCTGCAGTAAAGTCGTCTGTTCCCGGCCATCCTTCGATGATATCGGTTGCAGGATCGAATTTAATCTTTGAACCTTCAGCCTGAGCCTGAGCAATACCTGCTTCAAAACCTGCCTGACGATCCAAGAACATCTGTACACCGAATGCTGTACCGCCGCTGCAGTAGAAGATGTGGTTTACTTCGCCTGATTTACCCATCTGGTAACCCATTTCATAACCGCCTAAGTAGTCGCCGTTTTCTGTAGCACCGTCTTCAATGAATGTATAGCAGCCGATGTAAAGATCTTCATTTTTTACATCATCGTAGTACTGCTCTGTTCCCCAGTAATACATTCCCTGATCCATACAATGTTTGATAGCTTCGGCACCTGCTAAGTTGTAGTAACCGATGATAGCTTTACATCCTGCTGCCGCACATGAATCAATGAAGTCCATTTCCGCTTCAGGTGATTCAAGTGATTCGGATGTAATAAGTTCAATGTTGTAATATTCTGATAAATAATCAACATAGTCCTTAAAAGCAAGATACTGATCGTCTGCGGTATCGTAAACTTCCATACCGATTTTGATTGTCTCTTCCGGCCAAGAACCGTCAAGACCCGCTTCCGATGAACCACCGCCTGCGCTACTGCCGCCTTTATCGCATCCCGCAAGAAGAGCAAGACACATAAGAGCGCATAACAACATTGCTAAAATACGTTTTTTCATTTCTTTACCTCCATTTTTTTGTGCATATACCAATCTCCTCTTAAATAAGTGTTGATACAGCGTTTAGATTATGAAAAAATTTATTATTATCTCGGCAAGAGCTTACCTCTGTAGCTAAAGCTCGAGATTAATACAACCACTATAAAGATTACGCCTCTGAAAATCTGGATTTGTCCCGTATCCAGTCCCATAATTGAAAGTCCGCTGTTAAGTATGGTAATTGTTGCGGCACCCAGTAAACCTGCGCTGATTTTCGATTTCGGACCTCCCGATAAAGGCATACCGCCAAGTACCAAGGCAACCATAACATCATTACCCACACCGCTTGCGGTTGAGCCGCCAACGGTTCTTGTTCTTATCATGATAAGAAATGCGGCAATGGCAAAACCTATAGCACAGATTACAAATACGGTAATTGTTGTCTTTTTTGTGCTGATACCGCTTTGTTTTGCGGAAACAATATTGCCGCCCATGTTTTTAACTTTCACACCCAAAGATGTGTAGTTAAACAAAATCAAGCAAACAATAAAGAAGCCCGCAAGGCAGATAATATTGATAATTGATATTTCGTTAAAAGAAAACTCTCTTACGGGAGTAACGGCGTTTCTTAAATACAAGGTTGTTTCGCTTCCCAGTATTACAAGCACCGCTGCCGAAAGTACCGATCCCAAAACGATTGTAAATATAAAGAAAGGTACGTTAACAAGGGATGCAAACACGCCTTTCATAATTCCGAATGCAAGTGAAACTATGATTACCACAATAAGTCCCACGAAAAGACTTCCGGTTTTTATTGTGGCCATGCCTCCAAGCACCGCCGCAAAACATATACAACCCGTAACGGATATATCAAAGAATCCCGCACCGAATACAAATATGGAACCGATGGTTGCAAGAGCCGTAACGATTATCTGACAAGTAAGTGACTGTAAGTTTGTTACGCTGTAAAGTTTTCCGTTTGTTAATAGGCCAAATATAACGCATACGGCAATTAGTCCGATGTAAGGGGCAAGATTACCGATTAATTTAGCATTTAATTTTTTCGTCTTCATCATTCTTCCCCCTAGATCATAACGTTGATAATGTCATTTTCCGAAAGTTCTTTGCTGCGCATAAATTCGCCCGCCAAAGAACCGTCTTTCAAAATCAAGAGCCTGTCACTCATTCCTATAAGTTCCGTAAGTTCTTCAGAAATCATAACAATGGATTTGCCCTCTTTTCTCATTTTGTCTATAAGGTCGTACATAGCTGCTTTTACGCCTATATCGACACCACGGGTCGGACAGTCCAAAATCAAAATATCGCAATCTCTTCCCACCCATTTGCCGAAAACAACTTTTTGCTTGTTACCACCCGACAAATACTGAACATCCTGATTAATGGATGCACATTTTATGGATAAAGCATCTTTTTGCTTGTTTACATAATTCTTGGCATCTTTCGGTAAAAGGAATGGTCCCTTTTGTACCTTGTCATAACCTGCCGCAAGTATGTTGTCTTTAATACTTGCCGTAAGAACCAAGGCTTCCGTATCACGATTTTTGGAAACATATCCGTATCCGTGAAGAAGTGCGCTTCTCGGAGATGTGATTCTGTCACCTGTTTTTACGTCCGTTACTTTGCCTTCCAAAATCTTTTCTTCCCCGAAGAGAGCCCTTCCAAGCTCGTGCATACCGCAATGGGAAAGTCCGCCGATTCCAAGGATTTCGCCCTTATGAAGTTCCATGGAAAAGTCCATAAGCATGCCCGTTCCCGTTGTTATGGATTCGGCTTTCAAAACAACTTCGTCGCTTATTTTTTCGCCATAATCTTCACGATAATAATGCTCGCTCATTTCACGGCCAACCATATGTCGCTTAATAACATCTTCGTTCATTTCATCTTTGTTTAATGTTGTTATAAGCTTGCCGTCTCTAAGGACCGTCAATGTATCGCAAATCTCTATAAGTTCCTCCAGGTCATGGGATATAAATACAACCGCCTTGTTGTCATCTCGCATTCTTCTCATAATGTCATAGATGATTTCACGTCCGGCTTGCGAAAGTGCCGTTGTTGTTTCATCCACAACCAACATTTCCGGATTTCCGTACATAACTTTAGCGATTTCCACAAGTTTCCTGTCCTGCATATTTAATGAATCAATCGGTGCAGCGGGATTAACATCGTAAAAACGAATATTATCCAAAACTTTTCTTGCTTCCGCATTCATTTTTCTCCTGCTGATTAAACCGGCCTTTTTAAACCGTCCCTCTTCACCCAGGAAAATATTTTGCGCAACGGAAATACCGGAAACCGTTCCCTGTTCCTGAACAATCATTCCGATTCCCGCCTTGGCACCTTCAATCATGGTAGAAGGTTTATGGGCTTGTCCCTTAAAAAACATTTCACCTGATGTTGCCGGCTGCATTCCGGCCGCTATGGATGTTATGGTAGATTTACCGGATCCGTTTTCGCCTATCAAACCTGTAATTTGTCCTCTGTAAACTTTGAAGTCTACTTCGTCCAAAGCTATGGTAGGTCCAAAATGTTTAGAAAGCTTCTTTGCTTCGAAAAGCAATTCCTTTTCCATAATGCTCTCTCCTTTTTTTATTTCGTTAGGTCTAATATTAGCAATCTTTGTTTTTTTAGTTGTCCTTAAAAATATGCAAAAAAGATTTGGATTAAAACTTATCTTGATTTGCAATTGAGATTAGATGTTATTTTTTTAGTTAATTTTAAAATTATTTATTATAATTTTGGACATGATAATTTTGCCTATTGATAATTTAGGGAAGATTTCTTATAATTTTAAATATGATAGCAAAATAAATAATATATTATGTCGACAAGTTGACATTTTTGTTTATTGTATACAATCAGTCAAGAGCCGGCAACTATGCCAATCTTATTTTTGCGGACAAGCAATCTGTAACTATTTACAAAAAATTTATTATTTCAGAGGAATAGATATGAATTTGGACTACACCGACAACACAGCGGGCCTGCCCTTCACACAGGAAGTATATACGGACTTTTCAAAAGAACTGCAATGGTCACCCAACTTTTTAATATCAATAATACTGAGCGGAAGAATTAATATTCACTACAAGAATCATACTCGTGAGTTTAAAACCCATGATATTTTTTTCTTCATGCCTTTTCAGACTTATTCTTATTTAAGCTCCGATTCGGATACGCAAGTTCTTACGCTTTCGGTCAACAGTGATTATATTAAGCGCCTTTGCAGCGATATGGACAATTTGACATTTCAAAAATCCCATATCACAAAGGACCTTTCAAATTCAACATATATAAAGATATGTACCAGATTTTCCACCATTATCTTTAACAACAAAAAAGATGATACCTGTTCAAGACTTAAACTTATGGAAGCCATAACGGGTATGATTATCACTATTTTCGAAAGCTTCGGTATAAAAACGGAGAAAAACGAACATATCGAATATTCGAAAGACCGTATTATGAAAATCATGCAATATATCAACGAGCATTATAACGAAAAGATAAGCGTAAACGACATTTCCAAATACTTGGGAATTCATCCGCAATACTTTTCTTCGTTTTTCAATAAACATTTTAAAAGCAATTTTAACGAATATCTCAATACTTTCAGAATCAATCACTCTTTGGAGCAGCTGATTTATTCAAAAGACAGTATTTTGACCATTGCCTTGGATTATGGTTTTTCCAATCACAAAACCTATGCGGCGGCATTCAGAAAGCTTTACGGACTTTCACCTACGGAATACAGAAAAAACCATGCCGAGCACAAAGAATCCGCCGATCTTTTAAAAGACAAAGGCTCGTCGGATTCCGATTACGGGATTTTTGCCTATTTCAGACAGTTTTTGGATACAGATAACTATTCCGAATCCAAAAATGCTTTTATGCAATCCCACGAAACCATAAGTCTGGATCCACATGTCCTTTCCAAAAACGCTTTTGAAAACACTCAATATAAGTTTCTTTCCATAGGACGCGCTTATGCCGCCCTAAGAAGCGAGTTGCAGCAGCAGGTTATCCAAGCAAAAAAAGATTTTGATTTTGACTGTATAAGAATCAGAGACATTTTTTCCGATGATTTGTACGTTTATTTTGAAGACGGGGACAAAAAACCAATATTCAGCTGGCAAACCTTGGACAGCGTCTTTGACTTTATTACGGAACTCGGCGCAAAGCCTTTTCCGGAAATCGGCTATATGCCGGATAAAATGGCATCCAAAAAGCAATATGCCGGCTGGCAGTATCATCCCAATATTTCAATGCCCAAAAGCTACGATTTATGGAAAAATTTCATCCAACAGTTTTTAATGCATCTTATAGACCGCTACGGTTTAAAAGAAGTAAGCGGCTGGCCCTTTGATTTTTGGACATGTCCGGATTTGAAAGTAAACAATGCTTATTGGAATGAATCCATGGAGGAATTTTTCAAGTTTTACAAGGTTACTTACGAGGCTTTCAAGTCCGTTGACGAAAGCTTGATGCTTGGCAGCCCAAACTTTTCCACCATCTACGGCCGTGATTGGTATATTGCCTTCTTTGATTTTTGCAAAGAAAACAATATTAAGCCGGCTTATGTAAGTGCTCACCTTTACGGCTGTGACATGAAGTCGGAGAAGTTGAGTCCGCTGGGATTTAACGAAATAGATGCATCCAATTTTTCGGTCGTTAACCAAAACATTGTGCCAAACAATTTAAAAAGCATAAAGAAAATTGCCGATGAATGCGGCTTTTCCGACTTAAATATCATTGTCTCCGATTGGAATCTTACCTTCATTCCAAAAGACTATATAAGAGACAGTTGTTATATGGGTCCTTACATTGCCCATACATACTTTAATTCTTTAAAAAACTGCAAGGGCCTTTGTTATTGGACTTTATCCGACATACATGAGGATTTCTTTCCCGAAAACTCCATGTTCAGGGGCGGTCCGGGGCTTTTGGATTACCACGGTTTCAAAAAGGCAGCCTACAATGCTTTCGTGCTTTTAAACAAGCTTGGAAAAACGGTTTTGGAAGTTGGCGAAAACTACCTTTTTTCAAAAGATGCCGACTCCTATGCCCTGCTTATTTACAATATGCCGGACTTTGATTATATGTACGAACATATAGATAATTCCGCCATTGACGAAACCCACAGATACAATATTTACGCAAACTCCGATGACTTGCTTTTAAATATAATGATAAATTTGCCAAAAGGAAGCTATTATATAAAAAAATCCGAGGTCAACCGTGCTTTCGGCTCCGCATACGATATGTGGGGTGAAATGGGATTTCCTTCCACCTTATCAAAAGATATGGAAGAACACTTAAGAAAAGACAGTGTTCCAAAGGTTTCTTATTCACTGCAAAATGTCAGTGAAGCCTTGATTTTGGATGAATTGGTGCCTGCTCACGGCATAATGCTTCTTGAAATCACTCCAAAATAAACTTGTGATTTTAAGTTTGCACTTATCAACAAATAGTTTATAATCAGACATTTAAAAATATTGCCTTATATTTAATAACTAATGTAATATAATAGATGTCGTATTATATATAGTAAATGATACTAGGAGGACACATGAAAGCTTACGAAACAACAAAACTTACCCCTATTTGGGGAAATGTTATTCCCGGAAATACCGGCGAAGACAAAAAGAATTTAATGGAAGTTGACACCACAATGTCACAAGAAGAAATGTTCAGACGCCCGGGAGTTTGGGACAGATCCGACGCTCCCCTGGAAGATATGAGCGGCAATGCAACAATGGTTTGGCGTGAAGAGGTTGAAAACGGCCATGCAAAAGAGACAATGGACGATGTGCCTTTCCTTGCGGAACACCTTGTTGAAGGCAGCGAGCAGGCGGTAATTATTTGCCCGGGTGGCGCATTCCTTACAAAATCCATGGTAGATGAAGGCGAAGAAATAGCAAAAGTATTAAACGAAGCGGGAATCAGCGCTTTTGTGCTTTGGTATCGTTCTTATCCTTATTACATTCCTTATCAATTTCTCGATTTACAGCGTGCGGTACGCTTTGTACGTTTTCACGCAAAAGAATACGGTATCGATCCAAACAAGATTTCTACCGTAGGTTTTTCCGCAGGCGGTACATTAAACGGTGTTCAGGCATTTATTTACAGAAACAAGCCTGTGGAAGTTGAAGGCTATACTCCGGATGAAATCGACAAAGTTGACGCAAATGTCAATGCGGTTGCCCTTATCTATCCGGGTATTACTTTGGCAGAAGACAAAGCACTTGCTTGCCTTATCGGAAAAGATGCCTATAACATCAAAGAAAATCGCAAGAAATTTGCGGATATGTTGGATATAAGACTTAATGTAAAAGAAGGCGATGCTCCGGTTTTCCTTTGCGGAGCGTATGACGATCAGGTCCTTCCAAATTCCGTTACCGTGGAATTCGGCAACCTTTGCCATGAAAAGAAAATCCCGGTTGAAGTCCATGCATTCCCATTTGGCGGACATGGATTCGGCGCTTGCAACGGCAATCCTAACCCATTCGGACCTTCGGATTTCAGAGCGGTTAAAATGTGGTTGCCTCTTTACACAAACTGGCTTAAAAATGTTTACGATTTACCTGACGAACCGCCAATGTTTATGTAATCGCTTTTAAATATCAATTTCAAAAAAAGATAGCTCTTTCGAGCTATCTTTTTTATATATCATTATTTGTCATCAATAACCATGCAAAGCGCAATCGCCTGATCCTGTGTTCCGTCATAGTAGAAAGGAACCTTCAAAGAAGAAACCTTTGAATTCATTTTAAGGTCCGATCCGAACACCGAAATAGGTGGCGTAATATCAACCAAAATATCCTGTGTTGAGAAAAGTGTGGCCGTATTACCCATAATCATATTACAAAGCTCGTTAAGTGCCGAGCTTGCCATATCGTCTATTTCATTAACAGGCATACCCATCATCATTTTGCTTGCGACAGCCTTTGCCTGATCTTCTTCCAAAACCAAAAGCAACTGTCCTTTAATTGTACCGGTAAGTCCCGCTTGAGAAATAAAAGTCTTCTCCGGAAAAACCAATGCTGTCAAAGTAGGTTTACCAACTACTAATTTATTCTGAGCAACTGCTTCAAATACTGATATTGTCGATTGTAAAAATGGATTTACAATTTTTACGTCAAGTCCCGCCATATATAATACCCCTACTATTTCGAAATTTATTCCTTGTATCTATTTTCCTTTAAAAGTAAATTTTTGTCAAGTCAATTTCCGAAAATCAAAGAGAAGCTTTGCACAATTTACCGATTGTTCACACTGTTCATAAAATATTAATTTTTTGGAATTTTCGGTTGCATTTTTTTGTTTTTAAGGTATAATTGTCTAGTACGGCTCGTTGGTCAAGTGGTTAAGACGCCGCCCTCTCACGGCGGAATCAGGGGTTCGACTCCCCTACGAGCTGTTTTTTTGTACTCAGCTTCTTTGAAGCTGAGTGCCCGGCGTCGTCCCGGCAGCTTTAGCTGTCGGGATGATGTTTTTTTATACAAAGTCAAACAATGACATCTGATTTTGCTTAGGCAACCCTTTAAGAATTCCCATTTCCACCATACTGTCAATTACCGACTGGCTGACTTTTGTTCTGTTTTTAAAGTCTTCCAAAGAAATAAATTTGCCGTCTTTTGCAGCCTCTTCGATTCCTTCCGCGGCCTTGTCACCCATGCCGTCGATTGATGAAAAGGATGGCATTATTTTTCCGTCTATTATCTGAAAATCGTTTGCTTTTGCCCTGTAAACATCAATAGGCATAAAGTCAAAACCTCTGGCATACATCTCCATTACAAGACGCATATCCTTTAAAGTATCTTCTTCTTTTGCCGTTATTTCGTTTTTTTCCTTTTTCTTTTTAAACTCGGCAATATTATGCTCAAGCCTTGATTTACCCAGGCACATAAGCTCGTAGTTAAAAGCACTGGCACGAATGGAGAAAAAGGCGGCATAATAAGCAAGAGGATAATTAATCTTAAAATACGCAATCCTGAAGGCCATCATAACGTATGCCACGGCATGTGCTTTCGGGAACATGTATTTAATGCGCTTGCAAGACCAAATGTACCAATCCGGCACATTGTTTTTGGTCATTTCCTCTTCCCATTCCGGTTTAAGGCCTTTACCCTTTCTAACCGCTTCCATAATGGTAAAGGAAAGGGATGGCTCCACTCCCATTTGGATAAGATATGTCATAATATCATCACGGGTACAAATGGCTGTTGAAATGGTAGCATCGCCGTTTTCTATAAGGGTTTGGGCATTGTTAAGCCAAACATCGGTACCGTGTGATAGTCCCGATATACGCACCAAATCGGAAAAGGTTTTTGGCTTTGTATCCTGCAACATCTGGATAACAAAGTCCGTTCCGAACTCGGGTATGCCAAGAGAGCCCAAAGGACAATCGATTTCCTCAGGGGTAACTCCCAAAGCTTCGGTGCTTTCGAAAAGTGAAAGCACACCCGCATCATCAAACTTAACCGACTTTGCATCAAGTCCCGTAAGACTTTCGAGCTTCTTAATCATGGTAGGATCATCATGACCCAGTATATCAAGCTTAAGAAGGTTGTGGTCGATGGAATGATAATCAAAGTGAGTGGTTATGGTTGTGGAGTTAATATCATCCGCAGGATGCTGCACCGGTGTAAAGGAGTTAATGTCCTCACCCAAAGGAAGAACTATAATTCCTCCGGGATGCTGCCCCGTTGTACGTCTGACACCCACGCATCCTTGCACTATTCTGTCTATTTCCGCGGAGCGTTTTGATACGCCTCGCTCTTCGTAATATTTCTTAATAAAGCCGTAAGCCGTCTTATCCTGCAAAGTACCGATGGTTCCTGCACGGAAGGTCTGACCTTTTCCGAAAATAACTTCCGTGTAATCGTGGGCTTTTGCCTGATATTCACCGGAGAAGTTGAGGTCGATATCCGGCTCCTTATCGCCTTTAAAGCCAAGGAAAGTTTCAAAAGGAATGTTAAAACCGTCCTTAACCAAAGGCTCGCCGCAAACAGGGCAGTTTCTGTCCGGAAGGTCACAACCGGAACAACCCGGCTCATGTTCAATGCCTTCAAGCTCGAAATCCGAATAATGGCAACTCTTACAATAATAATGCGCCTTAAGAGGATTAACCTCCGTAATACCGCTCATGGTAGCAACAAAGGAAGAACCTACCGAACCTCTGGAACCTACCAAATATCCGTCCTCATTGGACTTCCAAACGAGTTTCTGAGCAATGATATACATAACCGCATAACCGTTGGAAATAATGGAGTTAAGCTCCTTATCAAGGCGCTCCTTAACTATGCTCGGCAATTCCTCGCCGTACATGGAATGAGCCTTGTTATAGCAAATCTCTCTTAAGGTTTGGTCCGAATTTTCGATAACCGGCGGACATTTATCAGGGCGAACAGGGTCGATATTTTCAATCATATCACTTATGAGATTTGTATTTGTAACAACCACTTCATAAGCCTTATCTTCACCCAGATATTTAAATTCATCCAGCATTTCATTGGTGGTTCTGTAGTAAAGTGGTGCCTGATCGTCCGCATCGGCAAATCCCTTTCCGGCCATAATAATGCGCCTGTAGATTTCATCTTCCGGATTCATAAAATGAGCATCGCAAGTAGCCACCACCGGCTTGTTTAAAGCCTCTCCAAGCTTAACGATTCGCTTATTTATATCTTCTATATCCTTCATGGAATCGAACCTTGCTTTGTCATTGTCGACTCCGTCTCTTTTTACCATAAAGGCATTGTTGCCCAATGGCTGAATCTCCAAATAATCGTAGAATTGAGCGATTTTAACTATTTCATCATCGCTCTTTTCATCAAGAATAGCCCTGTAAAGCTCTCCCGCTTCGCAGGCGGAACCGATAATCAGGCCCTCTCTGTATTTAATCAACTGACTTTTCGGAATCTTTGCATTTCTTGAAAAATATTTCAAGTGGGACATGGAACAAAGCCTGTAAAGGTTAACACGACCTATGTCATTTTTTGCAAGCAAAATAATGTGGTAAGACTTAAGCTTCCTGATATTTTCGTCAGATGTAGCACCCAGCTTGTTGATTCCGTCCAAATCTTCGATGCCGTCCTTTTTTAGACGTGCACAAAGTTTGATGAAAATACCTGCGGTACATTCCGCATCATCCACCGCACGGTGATGATTGTTTAAAACCACACCAAGCTCCTTGGCTACCGTATCCAGTTTAAAGTTTTTAAGGCCCGTAAGCATGGCACGGGAAATGGTAAGAGTGTCCGCAACCGTAAAGTCGCATTCCAAGCCAAGTCTTTTTGAATTTTCTTCAATAAAGCCCACATCAAATTCCGCCTTGTGGGCAACAAGAACGCAGCCCTTGCAAAATTCCAAGAACTTAGGCAATACTTCCTCGATAAAAGGCGCATCTTCAACCATGCTGTCATTAATGGAGGTAAGCTTTTCTATCTTGTATGGAATAGGCTCTCTCGGGTTTACAAATGTTGAAAAACGGTCCGTAATTTCACCATTTTCAACCTTTACGGCTCCTATTTCGATAATATTGTTTTTGTATTTACTAAGGCCCGTGGTTTCAAGGTCAAATACAACAAAGGAATCATCGAGACTTTGACCTTTTGAGTTTTTAACAAGCTCTTTAAGATCGTCCACCAAATAACCTTCCATGCCGTATATAATCTTGAAATCCAGCTCTTTATCTTCTTTTTTGTAAGCACTCTTAATATCGCAATATTTGTGGAAAGCATCCGTAAAGCCCTGAACCACGCCATGGTCCGTAATGGCAACGGCTTTGTGGCCCCAAGCAATTGCCTGCTGTATCAGCTTTTTAGGGTCTATAAAACCGTCCATATCGCTCATCATGGTATGAAGATGCAACTCAACACGCTTTTCGTCCGCATCGTCCATACGCTTAACGCTGAAGTCTTTTCCTTCTTTGATACCCACGATTCTTGTAAGAGTAAGCTCGTTGTCAAACTTGTCAAAGCTTGTTGTACCTTTTATTTTAATAAACTTGCCCGCTTTAAGCTTAGGCTCGATTTTTTCTTTTTTCTCGGGAGTAAGGAAAAGCTTTACTCCGATACTGTCCGTCAAATCCGTAACCGACATGGAAAAGATAAATTTTCCGTTTCTTGTTTCACGCATATCGGTATTTATGATTTGAACATTTGCAACAATCTCCTCATCCTCCACGAAGACATCTTCGAGACGCACCTCATCGCCCTCAAAGTTTCTGCCATAAATCATGTCCGGATCGTCGTCGGGAAGCTTTTTCTTGAAAGTATATTGACTCTTTTTGAATTCTTTTTCCTTTTCTTTTTGTTCTTTCTTTTCTTCCTTTTCCTTTTTTTCTTCTTCAATATGCTGTCTGCCCGCAATTATGGCAGCAACCTGTTTTTGAATTTCTTCTTCGTTTTTCTTTCTTACCGCTTCTGCCTTTTCGCTGTTGTCAATGGAAAAATCAAGCTTAACGGCCAAATCAAAACCAAAACGATATTTAAAAACCTTGTAGAAAATCCCTTCGATTTCATCGGCATATTCGTGAGAACCGAAAGTGTCGGGAAGGCTTATATAGATGGTATTGTCATTTATTTCTATATTTCCCTGCTTAACAAGCTTGTAAATAAACTTGTTAAAGTTTCTTATGTCCTCCATCAAATGCTCTTTGTAAATATCATAGAGATTGTTTAGATTGTATTGATTTGAAAGTGAATACTTTTCTTCGATTCGGATTGTTAAATCATCTGCGGAGAAGTATTGATTTTTGATGCTTTTTTCAGTATCAAAAACAACAGTCTTCGGTATGATATGACTGCTTTCGATATAAACACGCACAATGCCCCTGGCTTTGTTTCTGGTAATCTTTACCACATCAACGTCGTCAAGGTATCCTGCCTGTTCTTTATTAAGTTTTATTCCCACAAATGTATCAAAAAATTCCAAAATTATCTTCCCTTTTTTATATCATTTAAAGCATGGCATCAAGCTCTTTCTTCAGCTCGTCCAAAAGCTTGTCTTCAGGCACTTTTCTTATGATCTCGCCCTTTTTAATAATAAGGCCTTCGCCTTTTCCGCCGGCAATGCCAAGATCTGCTTCTTTTGCTTCGCCGGGGCCGTTAACGGCGCAACCCATTACCGCAAGTTTAATATCAAGGTCGTAGTTTAAAACCAAGTCATCCACCTGTCTTGCAAGGCCTATAAGGTCTATTTCGGTACGTCCGCAAGTCGGACAGGAAACAACGGTAATACCGCCCTGTCTCAAGCCCAAAAAGCGCAATATTTTAACAGCGCTTTTAACCTCTTCCAAAGGACTGCCCGTAAGTGAAACTCTGATAGTATCGCCGATACCTTGATACAAGATAATGCCAATGCCCATTGCGGATTTAATGTTACCTGAATGAAGAGTACCGGCTTCTGTTATTCCCACATGCACCGGATAATTCATTTCTTTTGCAATAAGCTCGTGAGCCTTTGCACACATAAGCACATCCGAAGACTTAATGCTTACAACTATATTGTCATAGCCCAGGGTCTCAATCATGCGCACCTTTTCAAGGGCGCTTTCCACTATGCCCTCTGCCGTAACTTTTCCGTATTTTTCAAGATATTTCTTTTCGAGAGAGCCGCTGTTTACGCCCACTCTGATAGGAATATTCTTTTCTTTTGCCTTATCCACAACGGCTTTTAACTTTTCGTTGTCGCCGATGTTACCCGGATTGATTCTTATTTTGTCCGCACCGTTTTCAATGGCGGCAATGGCAAGCTTGTAATCAAAATGGATGTCCGCAACCAAAGGGATGTGAATCCTTTTTTTGATCTCCGCTATGGCTTTTGCGGCCTCCATTGTGGGAACCGCCACACGAATAATCTCGCAACCCATTTTTTCAAGCGCAAGAATCTGCTCAACCGTAGCCTCTACATCCTCTGTTTTTGTATTTGTCATAGACTGAATGGCAATCGGATTGCCTCCGCCTATTTTAACATTGCCTATAGTTATTACTTTTGTATTATCTCTGTGTGCCATTTAATCATCTCCGGTTCTTAATATTGTGTAAACCTTCATTTACCAACGCTTAATGTCATTTACCACAATAAATACCATAAGTGCCATAAGGAATACCATGCCCACGAAATGGACGATTCCCTCTCTTTCTTTGGAAATCGGCTTTCGCCTGATAAGCTCGATAAACGCAAACAACAATCTTCCTCCGTCCAAAGCCGGTATAGGAAGCAAGTTCATTACACCAAGGTTTGCGCTAAGCAATATGGTTATATTCGCCAAGCTCATTACCACAACAAAGGCGCCTTGGCTTGCGGCTTCGTCGTATGTATCTCCGATAACGTCCACTATTCCCACAGGGCCCGAAAGCTCCGTCGGTGAAATGTGGCCGGTAAAGAGCATTACAAGGCTCTTGTAAACCGTTTCTATTTGATATTCAAGCTCCCAAAAGCTGTATTCAAGCACTTTTATAGGGCTTGTTTTTTCTCTTGCGGTATTAAATGCAAAACCGCTTGAGTAGTATGTCAGAAGAGTCGGCTTAACATCGATTTGAATCTCCTCCGAGCCCCTCTTTAAAGTCATTGAAATAGACTCATTTTCGTTTAATTCGAAGCCTTCCAGATATTTGTGCAAATCCGCTCCGCTGTTTATTTCAACGCCGTTTATGCTTGTAATAACATCATCTTCTTTGGCGCCGGCCGCGTCCATAGGCGAGCCTTCCACAACGCCGTAAAGCTTGGCTTCGTTTGAATCAGCCTGATAACTTATACCCAGGGCAATCTTGTCGTATGAATCGGCATTGAAGCTTGCACTGTGTTTTTCTCCGTTTCTTACAAACTCAAGATAAATTACATCATCTTCGGAATCTATGGGATTAATATATTCTTCCAAAAACATCTCTCTTCCGAAGTGAATGCTGTTGGAATTGTATTTGGTTATAATATCCCCTTCACGCAATCCCGCTTCATAAGCCGAACTTTTTTCATCAACGGCCACAATTCTTGCCGGGTCATATCCCACAAAACCGATAACAATCATGGAAAGAACAAAGGCCAGAAGGAAGTTGAACAAAGGTCCCGCAAACAAAACCGCGATTCTTGCCCAAACCGACTTGTCGTTAAAAGAACGACCTTCCAAAAATTTGGCACGCTCTTTTGCTTCTTCCGAATCCGGATCTTCCTCTTCTTCACCGGGGTCGTCTATACCGCCGTACATAATGCAGGAACCGCCGATGGGCAGGGCCTTGATGGAATAACGGGTTTCGCCTTTTTTGATGCTGAAAAGTCTGGGTCCCAAACCAATGGAGAACTCTTTAACCAATATTCCGTTTTTCTTTGCCAGGACAAAATGTCCGAACTCGTGCACCAGTATTAATATTCCGAGAATAATAATAGCTAAAACGTATTTCATTTGATGTTTCCTTTAAAATCTCTCTTCAAGCAATTTTCTCGTATCTTGCTCTATTTTCAAAATTTCCTCAACCGTAGGATTCGGAATAAACTCATGATTGTTCATGGCATATTCGATCATCTCCGTAATATCGAGGAATGATATTTCTTCTTTTAAGAATCTTGCAACCGCATATTCGTTTGCCGCATTGAAAACCGTAGGCAAAGAGCCCCCTTCTTTTGCCGCACGAAGGGCAAGGACAAGGCCTTTAAAGTTTTCAAAGTCAGGATCTTCGAATGTAATCTCGGCAATTTTTCCAAAATCCACCCTTTCGCCATCCATTTCTCTTCTGTCCGGATAGAAAAGCGCATATTGAATAGGCAGCTTCATATCGGGTGTACCGAGCTGAGCCATAATTCCGCCGTCAACAAATTGAACCATGGAATGAATAAGACTTTGAGGCTGCACCACAATCCGGATCTTGTCATAAGGAACATTAAAGAGCCATTTTGCTTCAATTACTTCCAGTCCTTTGTTAACCATTGTAGCGGAATCTATGGTTATTTTTTTACCCATAGACCAGTTTGGATGATTGAGAGCATCCGCTAATTTTACATTCTTCATTTGCTCTCTTGTCCAACCTCTGAAAGGTCCTCCCGATGCGGTAAGTAAAATCTTTTCCAATTGGCGTGGATTTTCACCGTTTAAAGACTGGAAAATCGCACTGTGTTCGCTGTCTACCGGGAGAATCTTAACTCCCATTTCTCTTGAAAGAGGCATAATAATATGGCCTGCGCATACAAGAGTTTCTTTATTCGCAAGGGCTATGGTTTTTCTTGCTTTTATGGCCGCAATTGTAGGCTGTATGCCAATCATACCCACAACTGCCGTAAGGACAATATCCGCACTGTCCCATGTTGCCGCTTCTATAAGACCATCCATGCCCGAAACTATCTTAACTTCGTAATCTTTGTAATAAGCCCTTAGTTCTTCGGCTTTTTCTTCTTGGTAAACACAAACAATATCCGGAGAAAACTCTTCAATCTGTTGTCTTAACAATTCCACGTTTGAGTTTCCCGCAATTGCAACTACATTTAAATCAAGATTGTTTCTTACAATATCAAGAGTCTGTGTTCCGATTGACCCCGTTGATCCCAAAATACTGATATTCTTCATTATGCCTTACTCCTCGATTGTACCAAATCTTCTATCCCTTTTATTGTACTTGTCTATAGCTTTTTCAAGTTCCGCTTTATTAAAATCCGGCCACAAAACATCAGTAAAATAAAACTCCGCATAAGCCAACTGCCACATAAGAAAGTTGGAAAGTCTTTCTTCACCGCTGGTTCTTATCAAAAGGTCCGGATCCGGATAATTTCTCGTATCAAGGTAAGAGGAAAACAATTCTTCGTTAATATCCGACTCCGAAATCTTGCCCTCTTTAACATCCTTTGCAACATTTCTCATGGCACGAACCATCTCGTCGCGACTGCCGTAATTAATGGCAACGCAAAACTTAAGTCCCGTATTGTCTTTGGTGTTTTTTTCCACTCTGTCGATGGTCTCGATAATATCCGCATCCAAGCGGCTTCTGTCACCGATTACGGAAAAAGCCATGTTTTCCTTCATCATCTTTTTTTCTTGCTTTTTAAGATATTCTCTTATTAAGCTCATAATCTTTTTGACTTCCGCTTCCGGTCTTTTCCAGTTTTCCGTGGAAAAAGCGTAAACCGTCAGATATTCTATGCCAAGGTTTTTCGCGTCTTCGCAAATCTGCTCCACAACCTTTGCGCCGGCAGCATGTCCGTAAGTTCTCGGCATTTTTCTTTTCTTTGCCCAACGTCCGTTGCCATCCATAATAATAGCCAGATGTTTTGGAATCTTCATTTCTTCCGCCATAGTCTCCTCCGTGTTGAACCGGGATAAAAATAAAACAGGAGCTTACTTTCATAAGCTCCCTTTTAATTACACCGTAGTAATTTCTTTTGTTTTTGCCTCAACCTGTTTGTCTACTTCAGCAATAAACTTGTCTGTGAGCTTTTGAACCTCATCTTCAAGTGATTTTGCTTCGTCTTCGGAAACCTCATTTGCTTTTTGCTGTTTCTTAACCCAGTCGTTAGCATCTCTTCTGATATTTCTGACTGCAACTTTTGCATTTTCACCTTTTTTCTTAACGTCTTTTGCAAGTTCCGCTCTTCTTTCCTCTGTAAGTTCCGGGAATACAAGTCTAACGGCTTTACCGTCGTTTGAAGGTGTAAGTCCCAAATCCGATGCAAGGATTGCTTTTTCGATTTCTTTTACCATTGCAGGTTCCCAAGGCTGAATAAGAAGGGATCTTGCTTCAGGTACGGAAATATTGGCAACCTGCTGAAGAGGTGATGGTGTTCCGTAATAATCAACCTTAATACCATCCAAAAGATGTGGGTTTGCACGACCTGCTCTGATACCTGCAAATTCGGCACAAAGGCTGTCGATAGTTTTGTCCATTTTATCGCTGAATTGTGTTAATTTTTCGTCCATTGTTAAACCAATACCTTTCTTACTATACTGTTATATCTGTTCCCGTGAAATTACCGCTTACGGCATTTACGATGGAATTTTCACCGTCAAGTCCGAAAATCTTCATAGGCATTTTGTTTTCCATGCAAAGCACTGCTGCGCACAAATCAATAACGCCAAGTCTCTTGTCTACGATTTCCGACATTTCCATCTTGTCATATTTAACGGCATTAGGATTAATAAGCGGATCGCTGTCATAAACACCGTCGATGGATTTTGCGGCAAAGATGCACTCAGCCTCGATTTCGATGCTTCGAAGAGCCACACCCATATCCGTTGAGAAATAAGGATGTCCCGTTCCTCCCGCAAAGAAAACAACTTTGTTGCTCTTAAAATATTTGTTGGCCAAATCTTTTGAAAAGAGCTCGGTAAATGTGCCGCAGGCAAATGGTGTAAGTATCGCCGTTCCCAGACCTTCGGTTCTGAAGATTTCCGAAACATAGATGCAATTCATAACCGTTGCAAGCATTCCGATGGAATCGGCTTTTGTTCTGTCGATTTTCTCGGAGTCTCTTCCTCTCCAATAGTTACCGCCGCCGATAACAATACCGACCTGAACGCCCGAATCAACAAGCTTTTTGACCTGCTTTGCGATGCTTACACAAATTGCCACGTCATAACCGCTTTTTTTGTCTCCCGACAAGGCCTCTCCGCTGAGTTTTAACATTATTCTTTTATAATTTGACATTTTCTAACCTTCTTAATCACAAAATTATTGGATTTTACTTTTAAGCAAAAGTATCTTCAAACAATGCCGTAAAGTCAACATCCGCATAGCATTGTGAGCAATGACCGTCAATAACGGCACCGTTGTTGATCTGTACGGATTTGGATTTAATGTCACCCTGAACTACAGCCGTAGCATCAACGATAACAGGTCCTTTGATGTCGATTTCGCCTCTTACGGCACCTGCGATAACGGCGCTTGTTCCGTAAACGTTACCTACGATAACCGTACCGTTTCCGATTTTAACGCTTCCGTTTGATTTGATATCGCCCATAACTCTTGCGTTGTTTGTGAATACTTCACGAGCGGATGAATTACCTACGATTTCGCCATTGATTGAAAGTTTGCCGTTTGAAGTAACATCACCTTTAACTTTACCGTTTAAGTTGATGCTTCCCGTTGCTGAAATATTACCTTCAACAGACATACCTTTTGTGATTTCGGCAACTTCGTCGGTTGCTTCCGGAAGTTCCTCTTCCACAGGGGCTGCTACATGTGCAGGTGCAGGTGCAGGAGCCGGTGCCGGTGTAGGTGCAGCTTCAGCAACAGGCGAGGCTACAGGAGCCTCCTCAACCGCTTCCTCAACAACTGCTTCCTCGTTTGCGATTACTTCCGAATCATCCAGTGTATTAACGATATCGTTTAATTCTGCCTCCAACGCTTTATCGTCAACTTCTTTTTCTTCTTCTCCAGCAAGCTCGTTTACAGCTTGTGACAAGTCATCCTTAAAATCCTTAAAAAAGCTCATTTTAGTCCTCCCATAACATAATCTTAAGTGATTTTATTTTATAACATGCTGAACCGGTGTTGTATCTTCGTCAATAGCACAAATCTCATAACCCATATTCAACAAATTTTCAATGATATAAGGCAAAGCCTCTACTGTTGTAGCTTTGGCCGCTGAGTCGTGCATAAGTACAACCGGTGTGTCGAATTCTCCCACATGAGTTGTTACATTTGCAACAATCTGCTCCGCCGACAGTCCTCCCGCCGTAGAGTCACCGCTGGAAACATTCCAGTCAAAATATACGTAACCGTTTTGATTTAAATAATCTATAAGAGGCCTGATTCCCGTGTTTTTTGCAAGGGTTGTACTGCTGCCTCCCGGAAATCTGAAAAGATTGGTATCCTTTCCCGTAACATCCTTAATCAAATTTCTTAAGGAAGCAACTTCCGATGCAAAGGATTCAACGGAAGCATACACCGAGTCGTAATTATGGGAATAGGTATGAATACCTATGCTATGTCCCGCATTTACTATTTTCTTATAGGCTTCTATGCTTGCCTCATCCGTTCTTCCGTTAACAAAAAAAGTGGCTTTGACATTGTAGGAATCAAGGATTTCCAAGATTTTATCGGTCATGGCACTTGGTCCGTCATCTATTGTCAAATATACTTTTTTTGCCTCTTCCGTATCTTGTGAAGCTCCGACTTTTAATTCTTTGTTGGCTGCGGCGTAAACGTAAAAAACTTCTCCCGTTTCTTCGTTTGTTTTTTCTATGATTTCGCCGTCGTCTCGCATTGCAATCAGATTGTCCAGCTTTTCTTCCACATCTTCAAGCTTTGATTTTGTGTAATTAAGCTTAGCAAACAAAATGATGCATAAAACAATCGGAACAAGGATAAGAATCAAAACAGTGATTATTATTATTTTTTTAAGTCTGTTAATTCTTTTTCTTCGTGCATCCATCTGTATAAAACTTCTTTTCTATGCTTATCATGCGTTCATTCAATGCATACACGAATTATTTTATCATACTTTCCATGATATGAAAATAAGATTTTATATTCCCACTTCTATGCCCGCAAAGGTATTTTGTTCCACTCTGATTGTAAGTGACGCCATGGTTGTTCCGGTTTCCGCAGCCTTTTTCAAAGTCGAATTTCTGACCAGCGCAGCCACCAATCCCGAAAAGAAGGCATCTCCCGCGCCGGTGGAGTCCACAACCTTTGTTTTTATGGAAGGAAGGCTGCCTTTTTCGCCGCTTTCAAGGTTATAATAAACGCATCCCCTCTCACCTTGGGTAATAACCATAGAGTTGATTCCTTTAAATTCCCCGTAATACAAGGCTTTTTCAAGAAGCTCTTCATCGCTTATTTTCGATGCATCCAAGTCAAAAATTCTTCCTGCCTCTATATCATTGCAAACAAAGCAAGCAAGTTTTGATAAAAGATCCTGACGGGCAAGAACCACCTGCATATTACCCGGAAGGGCATAAACAGGTTTGTTTTGTGCATTGGCTTCGTTTATAATCATTTCCGAAATTGATGGACTTAAGTCGATTTCCAATAAAACCGCATCATTTTCCCTAATCATTTTTTTGCAATTGCTTTTTATATGCTCTTCCAAAATACTCATATCCGGCATTTGAGAAACGGCACCCAGCTGTGCGCCGTTCCGGTCCATAATAACGCTCCAAATGCCCATGCCGCCTTTTTCTACGGCTTTGACATATTTAGTGTCGACTTTTTGTTCCTTAAGATGAGCCATAACCTCGTTGCCTATAGGCGTGGTTTCCACCGTTGAGGCAAAATTAACCTTAAAACCCAAGGAAGCAAGATTTTCCGCAACGTTTCTACCCACACCGCCGTGGATGAATTTGATATTTCCCACATTTCTGCCGTAAGGATTGTAATCCTCCGTGGCATAAGCCTTGCAATCCACAAATATTGTTCCGACTATCAATAAATTATCCATCAGTATTCTCCTTAAAACTCATCTTCATAAAAGGCCGCATTGCCTTTTGCTATTCTTTTAACTTTATAAAGCTCTTTTTGAGCGTAATCCAAAGCCTGTCTTGCATCTTCCTCGTTGGAAATGCTGCCGATGCAGGCTCCGACGCTGATTGTCATATTATCGGCTTTGGATTTTATCATCTTATCTTCCTTAAAGCTTTTTATCAAATCCTTGGAAAGCTTTTTCACAAGTTCGCCTTCAACATCCTCCGTAATAACAACAAAGGTATCCGCCTCGTATCTGATAAATTTGGCATTATCCAAGCCAAACTCATTCTTGATAAGGTAAGCCGTGCGCTCAAGAATTTCATCACCGGACTTTTTACCGAATCGGTCGTTAAAAGTCGAAAAGTCGTCAATATCGGCAACTATAAAGCTAATTTTACCCGGAAAAAGAGGCACATCGATTTTGTAGCTTTCCATAAATTTTTCAAGGTAAGCGGCGTTTTTGCAACCCGTGAGTTTATCGACATATGCCTTGCTTTTAAACTCTTTCTTGATTTTGTCTTCGCGCTCTTTGTCTTTTACGCTTAAACTGTTGAAGAAATCTTTATACATTTTTTCATATTGTGAAAAAATATTATGTTTGTTAACGCTTGAAAAATATTTGTCCTCTTTTTTGCGATATTCCAGGGAATGCTTGTAGTCTTCTATTGTTTCATATGCATCCGCCAATTTGCCGCATACGATTTTTAAAGTGGAATCTCCCAAATCCTTTGCGATTTTTTCAAGCTCTTTGTATTTGGATATGGCTTTTTTGGTATCTCCCACAGACAAATAATAATCCGCAATCTTTTCTTTTATACGATACTCAAAGTTTTCGATAACAAAGGACTTTTCGTGCTTTTCGTATATCTCATAGGCTTCGTCCAAAAGCTCTATAATCTTTTCTTGCTCGTTTTGGCTATCAATGTAAAGCCAGGCTCTTAACCAATCGGCCACACCCATGAACTGTTCTCTTATGTTAACCTGTGCCGCCAAGGCATTTTTTTCCAACTCAAGCAAGTATTTTTCCGCATTTTCCATATCTCCGGCCAGGAGATAGCATGTTACAAGATTGGTTTCCACAGCACATTTAAGGTTTGGAGTGATATCCTTGTATCTTGGATTCTTAACGATGTCCGTGTATATTTCAATGGTCTCGTTGTAGTGCCAAAGCTGCAAATAACCATCGGCCAAAACATGAAATGTCATGGTTTCCATTTCCACCCAGTCATTTTCTCTGCACATTTTGTTGGACATCAAAAGATAATGAATGCCTCTTATAAAATCGTTGAAAATGGTTTTGTAGATATATCCTATATGAAGATAAACTCTGGCATTCATGTCAGAGTCCGTTTTGCCCGCATATTCTATGGCACGATTCAAATAATCCACAATCTCTTTTGTGTTTTTGTCATAACGCTTGTACCAAAGAGCATTGGTGTAATGAAGGGCCATATCCACGTCATCCCCAAGCTCTTCAAAGACCTTACAGGCTTTAAGGAAACATTTCTTTTCAAGCTCTCTTTCGTCGTTTACATAATATATAATCGAAAGATAAGAATAAATCTTTCCAACATAAATTTTCATCTTGTTTTTCTTGGCAAGTTCCAAAGCTTCTTCCCAAAAGTTTTTGGCATCGTCCAAGTTTTCAAGCTTGTATTCGATTACCGCCGCCGTAAATAAAAGCACTGCGCGGGTTTCCTCATCGTATATATCTTTCTTTTCAAGATAAGAGCCTATCTCTTTTCTGTACTTATCTATGCCGATATTTCCCAGGCAAATTTCGCAAGTACACTCGAAATAAGACAGAATCTTCTCTATTTTTTCTTTCATATCCATTGTTTTATTCCCCTATTATTAAACAAAGCTTAATCAACATAAGCCACGACGTAAAAACGCTCCCACTCGTTTTGTCCGTATTTCAATGACATTTCCAGGGTTTTCTTTGCCATTTCAATAAGGCGTATCATGTCGGATTTGTTTTCGCATCGTTTTGCGGCTATGCCGGCATTCAAAGTCATGTTTTCAACCACATCGACTTCGGTTTTCTTCAAAATTTCCGCATCCTTTGCGTCGGCATTGTCGTTTTTTGTAAGTAAAAATCTTTCCAGATTCTTTAAAATGTTTTTTGCAACGGCCACTCCGCTTTCTTCTTCCACATCTCTTAGTATTATAAGAAAATCGTCCTCACCGTATCTGATAGGCATAATATCATCTGCCTTGATTTTCAAAAGCGCCTTGCCGACTTTGGCAAGAAACTCTTCATTGTCACCGCCCTTTTCGTTAAAAAAGCGCTTGAAAGAATCCACATTAAACATTACGGCACACATGCTTGATGCTCCGCCCTCTATGAAAAATCCCTCTATAAGCTCGTGCAAGAAATTTCTGTTGTAAACAAGAGTTGTGGCATCTTCCATAACTTTAAGCGCCGTGGATTGTTTGGCCTTCTTTTTGATTCCGTAAATTTCCATAAGAAAATCGGAATATGCGTATTCCTTGTTTTTGTAAAATTCGTCCGTTTCTTTTCTGTATTGCGCATAAATTTGCGTTGCTGTTTTATAATCGTTTATCTTTTCGTAAGCCCTTGAAAGCCTGAACAAAAGCCTGTATTCGTATCTGGCGATTGCCTTTTTCTTTGCCAGATTATAAGCTTCTTCAAACTTTTCTATGGCATCCTTAAATTGATTGTTTTCAAAAAGATATAAAGCTCTGAGCTCTTTTACAAGCACCTCAAAATCAAATGAAAAACCCTTTGCTTCTTTATTTTCTGTCTTCTCTTCCAGTCTGAACAAATTTGCCTTGGTTGCATCATCAACATTAGACGTGAGTATATCCTTTTTAAGTTTTAAGTATAAAATAAAAACATTGTAATCATAGCAATGTTCTTCAATCATCCGAATGTATTCTTCCGCTTTGTCGAATTTTTCTTCATCCAGCAAAGCATTGGCAAGAATCGCAACGTTTTCCGTCATCTCCAAATCGAAGACCGGTTTATGCATTGCAAGCTTTACTCGCTTTGCAAAACTCTTTTCGATCGTTTTTGCATTGTCCCTTTCCCCAAGTTCCAAGAAAAGATTTGCTAATTGAAGTCTGCGTTTTTTATAGGCTTCCATGTCAGGATGGTCTTCTTCTGACTTAATCTCCTTTTTTAGCTTTTCCACCTCTCTGAAACGTTCCAAAAAATAGTTTCTCGAATATGACATAAAATCACCTGCTCCCATAAAATACTACAATAATTTTATCACTTTTAAGGGATGGTGTAAATTACAATAGGGAGGGTTTGAGTATCAAAATGCCTCCTGTGACGGATATAGTCTTGTTTTAATTACACGCTTCGTTTTCTACTCGTCGCACTCGCTTATTTGCCGCCAACCGCACAACTCGCTTCGCTCAAACAGTGCTCCTTTGGCGGCCGGCATCGTGCTCCTCATGACGAAAGCCTTGCTATCGTAATTAAAATCAATCCTATATCCGACACGGAGGCTATTCAAAGTACCTTAAAGGTCATATTTTGCCTTCATCTCTTCGATGAATTCATCTGCTTCTTTTACTTTCCCCTTCTTTGCATGCTTGCGTGATATTTCCAGTTTATTCAACAACTCATCTTCCGACATTGCTGCAAATTGGTTTTCTGTACAATATTTGTAATGATTCTTATACATTTGTTTTTTTCCTATACATTACTACTGCTGTAACTCCCGCAGCTGCTGCCATTGCTGCGCTTACATAAGCTACCACGTTTGAATTGTCCGCTGTTTTCGGTGTTGTGGATTGTGCGTCGCTATCAGCCGCTGCAGTTGGCTCTACAGGCAGAGTCGGATCTTCTTCCGGAGCATTAGGATCGGCGCCTTCAACAATGGTGAAAAATGCATATGCATCACCGGTAGTCACACCATCCTCAAAACTGGCTTGCAATTTATAATATCCCGACTGTAAAGTCTTTAAAAAGCTGTTTTTCAGTGTTAAAACCGTACTTCCTTCCGTTACACTACAATCATCTTCATCTAAGCGACCAATTCCTTCCCAAGACTTTTCTTCCAATTGCTTTGACAAATACACATATTCATAATAATTTATATCTCCATCAATTCTTATAATAAGATCATTTGATGACTCTGTATAGAAAGTTTGATTATCGCCGGAAATAACATTATAAACCCTACTCCATTCTGCAGGCACTGATGTATCTTGACTTATACCATATCTAAAGTCATAATCCCATCCTTCAAATTTATATCCATCCCTTGTTGCTTTCGGCAAAGTACTACTATCAATCGGAGTATTCTTCTCTACCGGAATAACTACGCTCTCACCCTTAGTCCTACCTTTAATGGTTCCGTCCGCACCCGGATCAAGCGTAAGATTTACCGTCTGCGGAGGATCATCAGCAAAGGTCGTGGTTGTCATTCCAAAAACAAAAACCCCTATAGTTGCCAACAAAGCCAATTTCTTTACAAGTTTCATATCTTATACCCCCATAAATATTTATTTAACCAATGCCTTAACCCCTACGCATTGGATTTTTTCTTAAATACTGCAACTGTCACAATACCTGCAGCTGCTGCCATTGCAGTAGTTACACAAACTGCCATGTTTGAATTATCGCCTGTTTTCGGTGTTGTGGATTGTGATGCGTCGCTATCAGCCGGTACAGCTGTATCATCCGGCAAGGTTGGATCCTGTTCCTGAGCATTAGGATCGGCGCCTTCAACAACGTAGAAATACGCATCTATAAAGCCGTCAATTTCAGGATCTCCTGTATAAACAAACTCTAATTTATATTTTCCCGGTTCCAAAGTCTTCAAATAACTGTTTTTCAGTGTTAAAACCGTACTTCCTTCCGATATAATGTAATCATCACTATCAAAATCATCCAAGATATTATAAGATTCTAATCCATGTTCTATTCCTGTAAATATGCCCAAAGTTGCAAAATCAAAATCATCTCTATCTCCATCACATTTAAAAACCAAATCATCGGATGACTCTGTGTAGAAAGTCTGATTATCACCGGAAATAATTATATAATCTCTCATCCAAACTGCATATATATCCTGAGGATCTGTTTTATCCGTAATAGGTATATCACTAGTATACTCACCTTCACCTTCAACCCCGTTAACCCAACCTACAAACCAGTAACCATCCTTTGTTGGTTCAGGTAAATTATAATGATAAGCTTTATCATCAATGTACTGCGTTTCATAAGGATTAGAAACACCGGAAGGCAATGTTCCGCCGTTGGTATTAAGTCTAAGATGTATCGTACCCGCAAACGCTGTGGTTGTCATTCCAAAAACAAAAACCCCTATAGTTGCCAATAAGGCCAATTTCTTTACAAGTTTCATATCTTATACCCCATAAAATATTATTTTTAAAAACTATAGCAATCATAGTTTCAAATACTCCTCCACCTATTATTATAACCAATTCAAAATCCATAATCAAGAAACACACTATCGCACGCTTGCTATAAGCGTCGCATTTTGTGTTGTATTAAAAAAACTTGTCGGTAGCAAATAGGATTGAAATTAATTACGATAGCGAGGCTTTCGTACACGAGGAGCACGATGCTCGCCGGCAAAGGAGCTTATGTTTGAGCAAGCTTTAGCTTGCGAGTTTAAGCGGTTGCCAGCAAATAAGCGAGTGCGACGAGTAGAAAACGAAGCGTGTAATTAATTCAAGACTATTTGCTGCCGGCAGAGGTTTTTGGATATACAACAAATGCGACGCTTATCAAGCGCCGCATTTTAGGAGTGACTATTTTATAACTGTTCCATAATTGCAGGAATAACTTTGTAGAGATCTCCTACGATTCCGTAATCAGCAATTTCGAAAATAGGAGCATTTTCATTTGTGTTGATAGCAACGATAATATCCGAACTCTGCATGCCGGCAATATGCTGGATAGCACCCGAAATACCGCAAGCAAAGTAGATTTTAGGTTTAACCGTAGTACCTGTCTGTCCAACCTGACGAGAATGATCGATCCAGCCCGCATCAACAGCCGCACGAGAAGAACCAACCACGCCGCCGAGCTTGTCGGCAAGCTGCTGTAAAAGTTTGAAACCGTCGGCATTACCAAGACCCATACCGCCGGAAACGATAACATCCGCATCGGTAAGAGAAACCATCTCTTTCATAGACTTAACGATTTCGATAACTTTTGTTCTGATTTCGCCA
>JAEEGL013457504.1_pt1 | contig 36238 bp, 30 predicted proteins | sample 9134231 | NCBI WGS metagenome assembly JAEEGL01 (sample SAMN16246548, study PRJNA631951) | gut metagenome | biome: gut microbiome; feature: rumen; material: fiber-attached | host: Bos | place: Iran: Karaj | collected 2018-10
AAATGCTAAAAAGAATGAATTATTTCTTGTCGAGGGAGATTCAGCTGGTGGAAGTGCTAAATCTGGACGTGACAGAACTTTTCAAGCTATTTTACCAGTACTTGGAAAAGTATTAAATACAGAGAAAATTCGCATGGAAGAAATATATAAAAATGAAGAAATTAATACGATGATATATACAATTGGTGCCGGTGTTGGAAGTGATTTTGATATTCATGACTCTAATTATGATAAGGTTATTATTATGACCGATGCTGATGATGATGGAGCGCATATTCAAATACTTTTAATTACATTCTTTTATCGTTATATGCGAGAGCTTATTGAGGAAGGACACCTTTATATTGCATGTCCACCATTATATAAAATATCGAATAAAAAAGATGTTTTCTATGCATGGACAGAAGAAGAAAGAACTAAAATATATCAAGAACATAAAGGAATGGAGACATCTCGTTATAAAGGACTTGGTGAAATGAATGCTGAGCAACTATGGGAAACGACTATGAACCCTGAAACAAGAAGTCTTATTAGAGTTAATATAACTGATGCTATTTTAGCAGAACGCCGTGTAAGTGTATTGATGGGTGATAAAGTTGAACCAAGAAAAGAATGGATTGATGAAAATGTTGTCTTTACATTGGAAGATAATTATGAGATAGGGGGATAATCATGGAAAGTTTAATGAATAGATTAATGGATATGTCCCTTGAAGAAGTAATGGGAGATAGATTTGGTAGATACGCAAAAGCTATTATTCAAGATCGTGCAATACCAGATGTAAGAGATGGATTAAAACCAGTTCAAAGAAGAATATTATATGGTATGTATAATGACCATAATACTTATGATAAACCAACAAGAAAATCTGCTAAAACAGTAGGTTATATTATGGGTAATTTCCACCCACATGGTGATTCTTCTATTTATGAAGCAATGGTTAGAATGAGTCAATGGTGGAAACAATCCACACCATATATTGAAATGCAAGGTAATAATGGTTCAATGGATGGTGATGGTGCTGCTGCTATGCGTTATACCGAAGCAAGATTATCTAAAATATCTAATGAATTATTAAAAGATATTGATAAAAATACTGTTGCTTGGGCACCAAACTTTGATGATACAATTAAAGAACCTACAGTATTACCAGCAAAATTTCCAAACCTATTAGTTAATGGTTCACAAGGTATATCAGCAGGTTATGCAACAAATATTCCACCCCATAATTTAGGTGAAGTAATTGATGCAACAATAAAAAGAATTGATAGTCCTAACTGTCACTTAGAAACTATTTTAGATATAATTAAAGGACCTGATTTTCCTACAGGTGGTATTGTTGAAGGTAAAGAAGGTATTATTGATGCATTTACTAAAGGTCGTGGAAAAGTAATAGTACGTGCAACAGCTAACTTTGTTAAAGAAAAAGGTAAAGAACAAATAATTATTTCTGAAATACCTTATGATGTTAATAAAGCAATGTTAGTTAAAAGAATTGCTGATTTGGCCTTAGAAAAGAAAATAGATGGTATATCTGAAGTAAGAGATGAATCAGACAGACGTGATCCAGTTAGAATTGTAATTGATCTTAAAAAAGATGCTAATAAAGATTTAATACTTAATTATCTATATAAAAATAGTGATTTACAAATATCATATAACTATAATATGGTAGCTATTGTAAATAGAAGACCAATGACACTTGGTATTCTTGCTATATTAGATGCATATATTGCTCATCAAAAAGAAGTAGTAACTAGACGTACTGAATTTGATCTTAATTTTGCAAAAGATCGTATGCATATAGTAGAAGGTCTTATTAAAGCAATTAGTATACTTGATGAAGTTATTGCAACAATCAGAAAAAGTAAAAATAAAGCTGATGCTAAGGTAAATTTACAAGAAAAATATGGATTTACTGAAAGACAAGCTGAATACATTGTAATGTTACAATTATATCGTTTAACTAATTCAGATATTGAAGAATTAAATAAAGAATATGAAAACTTAAAATTAGTTATTAAAGGATTACAAGATATATTAGATGATCCTGAAAAACTAAAAGGTGTTATGAAAGCTGAACTTAAGAAAGTAAAAGCTGAATATGCTGTTGATCGTAAAACAGTAATTAAAGATGAAATAACTGATATTACTATTAGTGAAGAAGAAATGATAGCTAAAGAAGATGTTATTGTCTTAGTAACTCATGATGGTTATGTAAAAAGAACAAGTAAACGTAGTTATAATGAAAATGAAAAACCAACTCTTAAAGAGGGAGATTATATTATTGGATTCTTTGAACTTAATACTATGGATACATTACTTCTATTTACTAATAAAGGTAATTTTATCTATGCACCTGTTTATACAATTCCAGATATTAAATGGAAAGAACTAGGTAAACATATTAGTAATATTATTAAAACTGAAACTGATGAATCTATCGTATCTTGTATTAAAGTAGAAGACTTTGAAAAAGATATTGATATTACTTTAGCAACTCGTTTAGGTATGATTAAACGTACTAAATTATCAGAGTTTAAAGTAAGTCGTTATACTAAACCAGTTAATTGTATGAATCTAAAAGGTGATGATGAACTAATTTGTGCATTTATGTCACTATACAATAATGTTTTTGTAGCAACTAAGGGTGGATTTGGATTATGGTTTGATATTAACGATATACCAATAGTTGGACTTAAAACTAGTGGCGTTAAATCAATTAACTTAAAAGATGATTCAGTTGTTAGTGTTAATAACTTTAATGAACTTGATTATATCTCAGTTGTAATGAATAAAGGCTGTGGTAAGAGAGTTAAACTATCTGAATTTGAAAAGAGTACTAGAGCAAGACGTGGTTTAATGATTGTACGTGAAGTTAAAACTAGTCCATATAAGATAGTTAAAACATTTGCAGTTGATAGTAAGAATTATCTAGGAATTAAGACTGATGAAATAAATGAAATTAAACTAACTGAATTATCAATTATGGATCGTTATTCAACTGGTAATAATATTACTAAGAAGAAAATAGTTGATGCATTTATAGTTTGTAATTTAGTTAAAAAAGGTGAGAGTAATGATGCAGATATTAAAGAAACACCAAAACCTCGAGTAAGTCTTAAGGAAATAGATGAAAGATTACTTACAATTGATGACTATATTTAAAGAAGGGAAACCTTCTTTTTTTTATAAAACAATTGATAAACATAGATAATTATGATAATATTATTGTGTATAGATAGGGTGATTATATGGATGAGAACAATATAATTAAGAAGAAAAAAAATAATAATTACTATCGTCGTCATCATAATCATAATAGAAACTATTATAAAAACCAAAAGAAAAAGAATTTAATATTAGATTTAAATGATACTGGTGAAATTAGAAATATTATGACATATAATCAAAACACTGAACCAGTGGTAGAAAACATTTTATTAGTTAATGAACAAACTAAAACAGAAAATGATTTAGTATTAAATCAAGAACAAGAATTAAATAATATAGTAGAGAATAATGTTGATTATGATGAACCTGTTGTTCCTCTTAAGAAAACTAAAACAAGAACTAAATTATCTATAAATAATAAATATTTAAAATATGGAGCTACTTTTGCAATACTTTTAGTAGCAATTTTTAGTACAAGTTATTCATACTTTAACTATACTAAAGAAGACGAAAGACAAGCAGATATAGTAGCTGGTGAAGTATATGTAAAACTAGTAGAAAATAGTACAACTATTACACTAGATAAAATGTATCCAAGAGAAGATAGTGAAGCAAGAGAAAGAAATGATAATTACTTTGATTTTACTATTAAAGGAAAGAATACTTCTTTATCAAAAGCAGTTATTTATAGTATAAATATTAGTGATGGTGAAAGTGTATCTGGTAAAACAAGAATAGATCCTGATTATATTAAAGTTGATTTACAAGAAAAGATTAATAATAATTATGAATATATTTTAAATGGAGTTACTTTAAATGATTTTGATTATTCATCATTTGTACCAATAAATACAACTAGTGAAATAACAAAAGAATATCGACTACGTATTTGGGTAGGAGATAATGTATTAATTGGTGATACTTCAAATGGTGCAACTCATACTCAAACAGAATTTAATAATTTATTTGCAACATATAAAATAAGTATTGATTCAAGAGATATGAAACCAGGTGTTACTTTAGTAAACACAGCTATTTCTGATAAACAAACTGCAGCTACTAATTCATGTAATCCTATTTGGATAGATAACATGGGTACAGAAAGTGATGCTAGTGATGATATTAAATATTTCACTGGAGATAATAGCTGCGTTGATATGAATTATGTTTGGTATTCTGGTAAACTATGGAGAATAACAGCAATATATCCAGATGGATCTATGAAACTTATTACTAATAATCCAGTAACCACTATTCAATGGGGTAGTAGTATAGAATATAATGGATCTTGGGTTTATCAATGGTTAAATGAAGATTTTTATGATACTTTAAATAATGTTGATGGTATTGTTAAAACATCAACATGGAATTATACAACTTCAACAAGTATATCAACAAGACCAGAAACACTTGCTAATCAAAAGACGGTTAATGCAAAAGTTGGTTTATTAAATGTTTATGAATATTATAATAGTTATCGTTGTATTAATAGTGAAACTTGTACTGGTAGTGAACATAGTGATGGATATTTAAAAAATGGTAAATATTCATGGCTTATTACTCCTTATGATTCTACTAGAATAAATAATTATTTAATTACTGGTGCAACTAATTATAATTTACCTAAAACTACTTTAAGTGTTCATCCATCTATTGTTTTAAATACAGGTATAGAACTTACTGGAAGTGGTACTATTACAGATCCTTATCTTGTAGCTGGTGATAAAAAAGCAGCAGAGAGTAATTCACTATTAGTTAATCGTTCAAGTGGTGAATATGTTAAATTTAATAATGAATTATATCGAATAGTAGAAACTAATAAAACACTTGGTACTACAAAGATAATTTCAGTTGATTATTTAAAAAACTCTGGTACTGTTGTTAAAAAATATTTTGGATCTACAACAATATATGGTAAATCTTCTAATACACAAAGTGATGATTATTGGGATTATTATTTAAATCATACTTGGTATAATAGTATTCCTAATACTTATAAAAAAATGATAGTAAATGATACTTACTATCTCGGTGTAGTATTTGAACCATCTCATTACAAGAGTACAATTTGTAGTGATGCAAATCTTGATACAGTAACAACTAAAACTTGTACAAAGTATACTAGTAATGATGTTGATAAAACTTATACGGGTAAAATTGGATTACCAAGAATTGGTGAATTGTTTGCATCTCAAGGATCTGATACAGCAGCTGATTTCCTAACTCTTACACCTTATGATAGTGTAGGGGTAGGATATATCCGTAATATTAGTGATATCGGTCAATCACGTGCAAATAGACCTACAAGTGGTCAAACAGCAGTACGTCCAACATTTACCCTTAAACGAGGAATAAAAATAACTAGTGGAACTGGTTATGTTGGTGGAAATACTAATAGTCCATTTGAGATAAGTGAATAAATAAAGAAAACTTTATGTTTTCTTTTTTTTATAAAAAAACGCGTATCTTAATAGTGGTGATATATGAGAATAAAAGATTTACCAGTTAATGAAAGACCAAGAGAAAGACTTATTAATTGTGGAATAGAAAATTTAAGTAATGAAGAATTATTAGCTATTATTATAAAAACTGGTACAAGAAATAAATCAGTTAAAGAAATAGCTAGTGAACTATTATGTAGAATAGATTCATTAAATAATTTAGAGATGATTAATATAAATACATTTACTAATATAAATGGTCTTGGTAAAGTTAAAACAATGGAATTAATGGCAGTTATTGAATTAGGGAAAAGAATCTTTCTAAAGAAAGAAAATAAAAAGATTAATTATAATAATCCAGGAGATATATATTTAGAAAATAAGTATTTGTTTTCTGGAAAAAAACAAGAATATTTTTATTGTCTTTATTTAGATAATAGAAATAACTTAATAGAAAGAAAATTATTATTTATGGGAACTATTAATCGTAGTATTGTTCATCCAAGAGAAATATTTAAAGGAGCTTATTTATCATCAGCTTCTAAAATTATTTGCCTACATAATCATCCAAGTGATGATATTAATCCAAGTATGGAAGATATTAGATTAACTAAGTCTTTAATAGAAATAGGCAAATTACAAGGTATAACATTAGCTGATCATATTATTTTTGGTGATAATAATTATTATAGTTTTTATAAAGAAAGAGAGGATATGTTTGAATAAAAAAAAGAGCTAATTAATAGCTCCTAAATCTAATACTTCAGTTTTACCTAAATCTTCCTCAGTTTTAGGTTGTGTAGGTGATACTTGTGTTGGTGGTGTAAGAGTTGCTTGTTGTACTACTTGTGGATCAGCTACTGGTTTATTAGTAATAATATTACCAGTATTTTTATCTAACTCTTCAGTAAACATTTTATTACCTAATAAATCATCACTATAATGTGAATCTAGTTCATCATCAATCTCAATTAATTTATATATTTCATTAAAACTAGTAATACCTTCTAATACTTTCTCTAAACCATCTTGTAGTAGAGTAGTAACATTTTCTGTATAAACTAATTTACGTAGATCATCTCTTTGTAAATTTTCATCATTAATTGCATCTCTTAAGTAATCATCAATTAATAATACTTCTTGAATAGCAATACGTCCTTTATAACCATTACGACATTCTTCACAATGCTTTTCAGCTACATCATATATTTGTTCAACATCTTTACCTAAAGCTTTTTTAAATACAACTTTTTCATATGAAGTAGTAGCACGTAATCTTTTACATTTTGGACATAACATACGAGCTAATTTTTGTGATACAATTCCCTCTAATGCACTAGATAACAAATATCTTTCAACATCCATATCCAAAAGTCTCTCAATAGTATTTAATGAGTTATTGGTGTGGATTGTAGAAAATACTAAGTGACCAGTTATAGATGCACGAACAGCTATTTGTGCAGTTTCAGAGTCACGAATCTCACCAATCAAAATGATATTAGGGTCTTGACGTAAGATACTACGTAATACTCTACCAAAAGTAAGTCCAATTTCTGAATTAACTTGAACTTGGTTAATACCTTCAATATTCATTTCTATTGGGTCCTCAACTGTAATTATATTAGTTTCTGGTGTATTTAGTGTTTGTAACATTGTATAAACTGTTGTTGATTTACCTGAACCAGTAGCACCAGTTATTAGAATAATACCATTTGGTACACTAATCATTCTTTTTATTTTCTCTAAGTTTTTAGGAGAAAAACCTAAACTACCTAAACCATTAGCACTTTGTGAATAATCCAAAATACGAATAACTATTTTTTCTCCTAAGTTAGTTGCAAGACTAGATACACGCATATCCAAATCAATTCCATTAATATTACCTTTAATAGCTCCATCTTGTGGTAAACGTGATTCAGTAATATTCATATTAGAAATTAATTTAATACGAGTAGTTAAATTTCTTTGATAAGCTTTTGGTACAACGGCATGATCTTGAAGTACACCATCGATACGAAGTCTGACTTTAACTCCACCTTCAAAAGGGTCAAAGTGAATATCACTGGCCCCTTTAGAAACAGAATATATAATCATATTATTTACGATATCAACAATTTCTTTATTTTTAAAATCATACTCGATCATAATAACCCTCATTTATTCTTACTTAATTTATTATATAATAAATTATATATTTAATCAAGATTATTAGAAGACAATTTTATTTTATTCATTAAAAATGTAGATATTTATAAAAAAATAGTATATAATTATTTTAGTAAAATAGGTGAGATTATGAAAAATAAAAATGGGTTTGTTATGACTGAAACATTAATTGTAACAGTTTTTCTAATAACAATATTTACTTTTATCTATGTATCAGTAGTTCCTTTAATGGGTACTTATGATGATATGGCATATCGTGATGCAGATTTAGATATTGTTTATAAACTATATAATGTTCGTAAAATGATTAATAGAGATAGTCATAAAAATAATATTTTATTACAAGATTTTGAACCAATTACATGTTCTAATTTAGATGATGAAAATTATTGTGATGAATTAATGGATTACTTAGAATTAAGAAGTGAAGGTATAGATAACTATATCTTGATATACACTAGTAATATTCATGATAATTTAGAGAATTTTAATAATTATGAGTATGATACTCAAAAAGAAATGTATAACTATCTTGCTAAACATGCAAATTATGAAGGGAAAGTATTAGTTCTTTTAGATAAGAATAATCACACTATAGCTTATTTAGCAATTCGTTAATGAAAGGAATAAAGGGGTATGATTTTAAGAAAGCCATATGCTATTTTAATTAGATATTTTAAAACAATCCACATTGTGATGTTTATCTTTTTTGCGTACCTTGTTTTTTCATTAAGAAAAATCTATTTATTCTTCTCAAGCTATATAAAAACAAGTTCATTTACATATACTGAGAATATGTCCAATATCTATGTACCATGGATATTATTTATTATAGTTATTATATTATTAGCTTTATCAATAGGTATTTTCTTATTGATGAATAAAAAGGAAAAACCAGTATTATTTTATAAAATAATGATTGTATACTGTTTTTTTCTATTAGTAATATTTATTTATTACAGAGTATTTTTTAAATCACTTGATAATACTGTTTATGAAACACTTAGAATAGTAGCTAATCGTGATATTGGTTTATTTGCGTATATTATAAATTTCTTCTTTGTATTTTTCTCATTTATCAGAGGATTTGGGTTTGATATTAAGAAATTTAGTTTTGATAGAGATAAAAAAGAATTAAATTTAGAAGAAAGTGATAGTGAAGAGTACGAATTAAACGTTAATATTGAAAAAGCTGATGTTAAGAGTTTTATTAATAGGCAAAAAAGAGAGTTTAAATATTATTTTAATGAAAATAAAAAATTCTTTATTTTAATTGGTGCTATTGCATTTGTATCAATAGGTTTATATGTTGCATATAGTGTTTTAGTAGTCAATAAAATATATAAAGAAGGGGATAATGTTAGTGTAGGAGTTCTAACTTATCGAGTTAATAGTAGTAAGATATGTGACTATGATAAATATGGTAAACAAATAGATAAAGATAATGATTATTTAATAATTGATACTAATATTTCTATTAAAAATGCAACAGGTTATTTAGATGGACAAGCATTACGTATTCATATTGATGATGAATATTATTATCCAACATATTCAACATGTAATTTATTTAGTGATATTGGTAATTGTTATAATAGTCAAGAATTAAAAGATGGTGGAGAATATAACTATATCTTTGTTTATAAGATCAAAAAAGAACATAAAAAAATATTCTTAGAATTACTAAGAAATAAGGGTAATGAATATCAATATAGTAAAGTAGAATTATCATATGTAACTGATACTATTGTAGATGAGTATCATCATCTTGATGAAAATATTTCAATAAATGATAATACGGTTGTAGTTAAAGAATATAAATTCTTAGATAAAGATTCTTATAAATATGAAGAATGTAATGAAAATAAATGTGATACTTATATTAAAAAAGTAATTCCTAATACTGGTCAATTAGTATTAACAGTTACTTTAGAAAATGCAAGTACTTTATCAGATGATTTTGTTTCTAGTGCTTTTGGAATAGTTGAAACTACTGGTAAAAAATATATTGGAAATGATATAAAATATCTTACTAGATATGGAAATAACTTGTATTATAGTGTTCCAAGTCACTTGAAAAGTAATGGAAGATTATTAATTACAACTCGTACAACAAGACATGTTATATTATTAGAGGAGGATTAGAATGAGTGAACAAAGAAAAAAGAATCTTATCTTCACAATTGTGTGTTTTATTCTAATTGGTATAGCTACATATTTTCTAGCTTTATTATAAAAAAAAGAATTAAATAATTCTTTCTTCAATAATTTCATAATTAACATTAGATAGATCATCTAATGTTTTTTTATTAACTAAAACTAAAATATTTATTTTATCTTGATAATCTTTTTTGATAATTTCACTATTTTTTAATATGTAATCTAATTTATCACTATTACTATAACTTTCTTCAATTTTAATTAAATAACCAGTTTCTATTTCTTTAATATTATCTTTAATTAAACTAGAGATTGTATTACTATATGCTCTAACTAATCCATTACTACCTAGTTTAATTCCTCCAAAGTATCTTACAACAATTGCAATAATATAAGTTAGATCATTCTTTTTTAAAATATCAAGTATAGGAATACCTGCTGTACCCATTGGTTCACCGTCATCATCATATTTTTCTTTATTAGGTAAAATATATGCATAACAAACATGAGTTGCATCAGAATATTTTTCTTTAGTTTTATCAAGTAAATCATTTACTTCATCTAAAGTGTAAACCTTCTTTACGATACCAATAAACTTAGATTTATTAATTATTATTAAGTTTTCAACATCATTTTTAATTATTTTCATAAACATCAATATTATTATAATAAATTTTGTAAAAAAATAAAATAAAAAAATTTATTTATGCTATAATTAACTAGGAGGATAAATTATGAATATATTACAAACAATTATTTTAGGAATTATACAAGGAATAGCTGAGTTTTTACCAATATCAAGTAGTGCTCATTTAATTATATTCCGTGATATATTTGGAATAGGTAGTTTCATTTCAGGTAACTTGGAAATGAGTTTTGATATTGCACTTCATTTTGGTACATTTTTAGCAATACTAGTATTTTTCTTTAAAGATTTTTGGAAAATGATTATTAAAGGATTTAGTAAAGGAACAAAGGATCCTGATGGTAAAATGATGTGGATGATAGTAGTTGCTACTATACCAGCTGCTATAATAGGAGTTTTATTTGAAGAAAAGATTGATGAATTAGTACGTACTAATTTTGTATTAATAGCTATAGCTCTTGCTGTTATGGGTATTATAATTAAATATACAGATAAACTAAGTAAAGATAATCGTGGTTTTAAAGAAATGTCTTTTAAAGATGCGATATTAATTGGTTGTGCTCAAGTATGTGCTTTAATACCAGGTTTTTCTCGTAGTGGTACAACTATTTCTATGGCTCGTGTATTAAAGATTAATCGTAGTGATGCAGCTAAGTTTTCATTTTATTTATCAGCACCTGTAGTACTTGGAGCAGTAGCTATTAAATTATTAAAAGGTGAAATGGTAAGTCTAATTACAGCTGCACCAACAACATTTATAATTGGTGTATTAATTAGCTTTATCTTTGGTATGTTATGTATTAGATTCTTACTTAATTATGTTAAAAAACATGATTATAATATCTTTATGTGGTATAGATTACTACTAGCTTTAATTGTGTTAATTGTCCTATATTTAAAATAGTTTAGACTAATTATGTTTGTATAAGAGGGTAAAATGCAAAGAAGAAGAAAGAAAAAAATTAAATATAAAAATTTATTAATATTAGTTGGTGTTATTGTTTTAATAGTTTTTATTATTAATAAATTACCAAAAAAGGAAATAATTACTGCAGATATAATTGATACTTATGTTGGTAAAAACATTTCTGAATTAGATTTATTAGCTAAAGATAATGAATTTACTATTAAAAAAGAATATCAATATAGTAAAACACTAGATAAAGATAAAATTATTAGTACTAACTTTAATAATAATAAAATAGATGTAATTGTATCAAAAGGAATTATTGATGATAAGTTATATAGTGAAAAGAAAGTTAATGAATTAGGAAATGTTCCAATTATGATGTATCATGGAATAATAGATACAGAAGATAATAAATATACTGGTGGTAATGTTGATAAAGATGGATACAATAGAACCGCTAAAGCTTTTAGAGAAGATTTGGAGTTTTATTATCAAAGTGGTTATCGAATGATTAGATTAACTGATTATGTTAATGGTATTGTTAACGTAGAAATGGGATATAGTCCAATTATTATAACATTCGATGATGGTGATAAAAATAACTTTAATGTTTTAGGTAGAAAAGATGATGGATCACTTGATATTGATCCTAATTGTGCAATTGGAATATTAGAAGAATATAAAAAGAAATATCCAGACTTTAATGTAACTGCAACATTCTTTGTAATGGCAGGAATATTTAATCAAAGTACTTATAATGAAGAAATAGTTAATTGGTTAGTAGATCATGGTTATGATGTTGGTAATCATACAACAATACATCCAGATTTTACTACAATAACAACTGCTAAAACACAAGAAGTAGTTGGTAAAATGTATCAAAAACTAGATGAATTACTAAGTGATAAATATGTTAAAATAGTAGCTTTACCTTATGGTTCACCATACAAAAAAACTCATGAAAACTTTTCATATATTATGAAAGGAACTTATGGAGATTATACTTATGAAACAGAATCTACTTTAAGAGTAGGGTGGGAGCCAGAATTATCACCATTTCATAAAAACTTTGATAAGACATTCTTAAAAAGATGTCGAGCTTATGATAATGATGGTAAAGAATTTGATATAAAGATGGTCTTTACTAATTTAGAAAAGAATCGTTATATATCAGATGGTGATACAAATACTATTGTAATTAAAGAAGGAAATAGTAATATAAATACTAATTTAGATAATGTTATTACTTATAAGGAGAGTGATTAAATGATTTTAGTAACTGGTGGACTAGGTTATATTGGTAGTCATACAGTAGTAGAACTATTGGATAATAATTATGATGTAGTTATTATTGATAATTTATCTAATTCAAAAATTGAAACACTTGATAAATTAAAGAAAATTACTGGAAAAGATATTAAATATTATCAAGATGATGTTTGTGATAAAGATGCATTAAGAAAAATATTTAAAGAAAATAAAATTGATGGTGTTATTCATTTTGCTGGTTATAAAGCAGTTGGTGAAAGTGTTAGTAAACCACTTAAATATTATCGAAATAACATTGATTCAACTTTATCACTTTTAGAAGTTATGGAAGAAAATAGTTGTTATAACATAATATTCTCATCATCAGCAACTGTTTATGGTAAACCAAATAGTTTACCTATTTATGAAGATTTTCCATTATCTACAACTAATCCATATGGTACAACCAAATTATTTATTGAATATATTTTAAAAGACTTATATACATCTAATGATAAATGGAATATTACGATACTTCGTTACTTTAATCCAATTGGAGCACATAAGTCTGGTTTGATTGGAGAAGATCCAAAAGATATACCTAATAACTTAATGCCATACATTGTTAAAGTAGCAACTGGTGAATTGGAAGTACTTAGTGTATTTGGTGATGATTATGATACTGTTGATGGAACGGGAGTTAGAGATTATATTCATGTAATTGATTTAGCTCGTGGACATGTTTTAGCTTTAAATAATAAAGCAACAGGTGTTAAGATATATAATCTAGGTACTGGAAAAGGTACTAGTGTACTTGAATTAGTTAATGCTTTTGAAAGAGTAAATAATATTAAAGTTAATAAAAAAATAGCTCCAAGAAGACCTGGAGATATTGATGCATGTTATGCATCTTGTGATAAAGCGTTTAAAGAATTAGGTTTTAAAGCAGAAAAAGATATTGATGAAATGTGCAAAGATGCATATAACTTTGTTAAAAATAATTAAATAAAGAATACTAGCTTGCTAGTTTCTTTTTTTATTTTTATTTATTGATTATAAATGATATTTATGATAATATTTAAATAGAGGTGAGTAATCATGGCTAAAAGAAAAAAAGATGAAGATGAAGAAAGTGCTTTAACAACGTTTTATTATAATAATAAAATATTAATTTGGATATTAATCTTTATTGTTTTACTTATTTTAATACTTAAGTTTTTTGTAGGTAATCGTAATGAAGTTATTAATCCATCTAATGATATTGTTTTAAAGATTGAAACAAAAGATAATCTTACTGTAGCAGTAGGTAATACTCTAAATATTAAAGCTAGTGTTAATGTAGATAATGCTACTATTAACTGGGCTAGTAGTGATACTAATATAGCTAGAGTTATTAATGGTAATGTTACTGGTGTTAAATATGGTAAGGTTACTATTTATGCATCATATATTGATGGTGAAGGCAATAAGTATATTGATAATTGTGTAGTAGAAGTAGTTGAAGGTAATAAAGAAGCTCAACTATATAATGTAAGTTTCCCTGAAGGAGACTTATATATGCCACTTAACAAAAGTTATGCAATTAACTTAATTCTTAATCCTTCTAATGCATTAATTAGTGAAAAGAGATTTATTTCTAGTAATGATAATATTGCTAGTGTTACAAATGATGGGGTTATAAAATCACATAAAGCTGGATATGCAAGAATTACAGCTATTGTAAATGGAAAACTTCAAACATCTATTAATGTATATGTTGGTGATTATTCAAAAGCTGAAATATTATTAAGTCCAACATCAATAATGTTTGATACAGATACTAGAAAAATTAAAGTAGGAGGTAGTGAAACTCTATATTATACTATTACTCCTAGAAATGCAGATCGTACCAAATTAACATGGAGAAGTGATGATACTAATATTGTAACTGTTGATAAGAATGGAAAAATAAAAGGTATTAGTGAAGGTGAAACAATAGTTTCTGTTACAACAATTAATGGACAAAAAGCTGATATTATTGTTGAAGTATATAATGATATTGTTCCTGTAACTGATATAACTATTACTGCATCAACTATTAATATGGAAGCTGGTAAAACTACAACTATTACTCCAGTTGTAAAACCAAGTAATGCAAGTAATAAAGGATTAAGTTTTTCATCACTTGATCCATCTGTAGTTTCAGTTTCAGTTAATGGCTTAGGTGATTCTGCAACACTTTCTGCACTTAAGAAAGGAACAACTACTATATTAGTTCGTTCTGGTAATATAGAGAAGAAAATAACTGTTAATGTAACAGGTGAAAATAATAATAGTGAAATTGATGAAGAAGTTGTTTTACCTACAACTATTAAAGTTAGAAGTAATAAAAACAACTTAGCTAAAACTTATGATGAAGTAGAAAAGATACCAGTACCTGGACCAGCCACAATTTCAGTTACATTATCTGTTGGTGTTGGTAAGATTAAGTATTGTTATAATAAATATGGTAATACTTTATGTAAACCTAATATTGAAAAGTTTGCAGATACTACAATAAATATTCCAAGTGGTGATATTTATGTACTACGTATTATTAAATATGATTATGAAGATAATGAATTAACAAGTAATAGTGTTAACTTTGTAGATGGTGTATTAAATTATTATATTAATACTAAATCACCAGCTGATACTAAATTATATACAATTACTGGAGCTTATGATACAGCTACATTAGCAACTGTTTCTCCAAGTGTTATTGGTGATAAAGTTACTATTAAAGTTAATGATAGTAATAGATATTTAACTATTTGTCATGCAACTGGTAAATCATGTGTTCCAAGTACTAGAGTAAATAATACAACTACTATTAATATTGATTCTTATGGAACAACACGTATTTATGTTAATGAATATGATAAAGATGGTAATAAGATAGGTAATACTGAAATCTATTATGTTTATGTTAAAGAAGATGAAAACAATAGAATTATCAATAGTGATTCAGGTAAATTTACAGTATCTGGTCTTGGTGTTTATAATCAAACATTAATTGGTAAATATTTAACAGCTTCTGTTGATTCTGATATAGCATTCAATGAAACTAGATTCTGTTATACAACTGTTAATAAAGGTGCTACAGGAACATGTAATCTAGATACTAAATCAGCTACAGTACCAGCTCATAATGGACAAAGTTATTTCCATCCATTACAAGATGTAAAAACATATTATGCATCATTTACATCAGCTAAATCTAAAGTATTCTGGTTTGATATAGATGGACTTGATCATTTATATGATAATAGTGATACTACAAAAGATGTAATATTTGAGTTTGCTATTAAAACTAGTAAAGGGTATTCAGAACCAATTAGAATTAGAATTAATATGACAAGTAGAACTGGTGCAAATTCATCTTGGAAATCTGTATTTATAAAATAAGATAATCTCTCAAAAATGAGAGATTTTTCTTTTTAAATATGATAAAATAATATTATGAAGAATGTTGATTTAGAGAATTATTTAAAATATTTAGAGTTTAATAAAAACTATAGTAAAAACACCATTATTTCATATGAAGAAGATATTATGGAATATCTTAATTATTTAGAAAGAGAGTGTCTTTCTTTATATGATGTTAAGTATAGTGATATTAGATTTCTTTTAGAATATTATAATAATCTTCATTTAAAGAATTTAAGTGTTCGTAGAAAGATAAGTAGTTTAAAGGGTTTTTATAAATATTTATGTAGAATGGGTAAAATAGATGATAATCCATTTTCATATGTAACATTACCTAAAAAAGAAAAGAAATTACCACAATACTTAAATTATAATGAAATTATTGAGATATTTGATACTATAGATACCAGTAATTTACTAGGTTTAAGAAATAGATTAATTATGGAACTATTGTATGCAACTGGTATTCGTGTATCTGAGTTAACTGGTATTAAACTAAAAGATATTGATAAAGATAATCGTAGTATTACAGTAACTGGTAAAGGAGATAAAACTAGAATAGTATTCTTTAATGAAGTTACTAAGAAATGTTTAGAGAAGTATATAGAAGAATCAAAAGAAAATAGAAAAGAAGATTATTTAATATTAAATAACAATGGTAGGGGAATAACTACTAGAGGAATACGTTTAATAATGGATAATGTTATAAAAGAAACTTCTATTATAAAAAATGTTCATCCACATATACTTCGTCATACTTTTGCAACTCATTTACTTAATAATGGATGTGATTTATTAACAGTACAAGAACTACTTGGTCATGCATCTATTAGTACAACTGGAATATATACTCATGTAACAACAGAACATGTAAAAGATGTTTATTATCATACTCATCCAAGGAGTAAAATATAAGTTGTTTAATTAATAACGATTGTGATATACTAATTAAGAAGGTAGAAAATGGAAAAGAAGAGTAAAAAAACATATAAAATTTTTTTAGTAGCTTTCTTTATCGGAGTTATTGGCTTCGCTAGTAGTTTTTTTATGTATTTAAATACTCCAAGTCCTATCGAAATTAATTATGATTTAGGTGATGAATATACTATTGAAAAAAGTGGATTAGCTTTTAAATCAATTGATAAAAGTATTCAATTAGAAAGTGTTATTCCTACATTAGATAAATTTGGTGTACAAGAAAAAGGTTTTTCATTTTCTGTTCGTAATACTAATCCAGAACCTATTAATTATGAACTAGTACTGGTAGATGATAATAGTACTATAAGAAATGGTGATATACGTTATCAATTAATTAAAAATAAAAGAATAGTTGGTATTTATAATTTAAGTGATGATGGTATTATTGATATTGGATTAATTAATAGTAATGAAGAGATAAATTATACTATTAAAATATGGTTAGATTATAATAGTGAGATTAAAGTAGGAACTTTTAAGAAAAAGATTGGTGTTAAAGAAACTCTTGGTGATAATCTTAATAAACCAATTTTGACTGATGGAATGATACCAGTTTATTATGATAGTAATAGTAATAGTTGGTATAAAGCTCCTTCTTTAAATGAATATAATAAATGGTATTCTTATGAAGAAGGTTATTGGGCTAATGCAATAACAGTTAATAGTAATAAAAGAAAATATTATAATGAAAGTGAAGTTGGAACTAAAATAGAAAATGAAGATATTAATTCTATGTGGGTATGGATACCAAGATTTAATTATTCTATTCGTTTTGCAGATATTGATGTTGATTTTGTAAAAAAAGAAGATCCAGCTTACTTAGCTTTTAATTTTAATAATCAAGAATTAGAAGGATTTTGGTTTACTAAGTTTGAAAGTGGTTTAAATAATAATAGTGAATGTCTTACTTCTAGTTTAACCAAAGTATGTAATAATTCTAATAATAAATTATATTTTGTTCCTAATTATCCATTTGCTACTAAAATGACAATGGCTAATATGTTTTATGCAATTCGTAAAATGGAATTAAAGGGTAATATTTATGGATTTACTGGAACTGGTACTAAATTAAATAATGATGGTACAATTAAGAATGATAATAATGATATAGATATTCATATGATTAGAAATAGTGAATGGCAAGCTGTTGCATTACTATCTAATAGTAAATATGGTTCTAATAATCAAGTATTTAATAATAATTCAGTTGTTACTGGTAAGGTATATTATGAAGATGAAGAAGTTGATTACAATGTCATTGGTAAAGGTACAAAAGGTAGTACAAATGGTAATGTAACTGGAATATATGATATGTCTGGTGGTAAACGAGAATATGTTATGATTGAAAATAGTGAACTTAGTATATTTGATAAAAAATCTAATAGTGGGTTTACTACTAAAGTTATTGATTATTATTATGATAAAGAATTTACTGAAGAAGATACTACTTTAAAATTAAAAACTAGATATACTACAGAAAACATTATTAATTCTAATCCTATAACTAGGGGAGGATATAAAAATGTTGGTAATATCTTTAATGTATATAGTGCAACAGATTATATTAGTAAAGTAAGTCTTGAAACGAATAGTAGAGCTTGTTTAGTAATTATGAAGGAGGAGAATAATGAGGAAGAGAACGAAGGTTAAGAAAAAACCAATAATTATCTTATTTTTACTTGTTTTAGTTATTGGTGGTGGACTATATTTTGTAAACTATTTAAATAACAAAAAGAAAACAGAAACTAGATATTTAGCTAGTAGTGATTTAAAGATTACTTTAAAAGATGAAGAAGGTAAAGATGCTAAAGATGTAGTTCGTGGTATTAAAGTAGATTATTATATTAATCAAGATAATGATAATACTGCAAAAATAAAACTTGATAATAATGAATATTATTTAGATAAAAATTATCTTGTTAAAGAACTTAAAGATACTGTTTTAGAAAAAGAAATTTATGTTCGTACTAGTTATAATATTAATAAAGATTTAGATAGTACTGATTTACTTACTTTAGCTAAAAAAGGAGATAAACTAGAAGTAATTGGTTTTGATAAATTAGATAAAGATGGAAGAGTTAATATGTATAAAGTTAAATATAATGATACAGAAGGCTATTTCTATGAAAAATATACTGAGAAAACAGAAGAATTAGCTAAAGTAAATTATGATTATAATGGTGCATATGAAACTCATAAAAAGCAAAAAGATGTTTATGGTGGAGGTAATGGAGCTAGTCTTGATTATTTCCCAGTAGAAAAACCAAAGTTTGAAAATAATAAAATGCCTGATGAATGTTATACCTTGTATTTAAATGGTACTAAGGGTGTAATGAATATGGTTGATGATTATATTAAGTTTGCTAAAACTACTAAGATTAATGCTTTTGTAATAGATGTTATTGATGATGTTAATATTGGATATGTTTCTCCATATATGGAAAAAGAGTGTCCTACATGTAATAAACATGCTCAAAATACTTTAGATAACTATAAAAAAGCAGTAGCTAAACTTAAAGAAAATGGATTTTATGTAATTGGTCGTATTACTGCTTTTAAGAATACTTATTATGTATCTGATCATAAAGCTGATGCTATTACTAATAGTAGTGGAACACCACTATTGCATCAAAGTAGTTATTGGCCTAGTGCATTTAATCGTAATGTATGGAAGTTTGATGTTGAACTTGCAAAAGAAGCTGTTAATTTAATTGGATTTAATGAAATACAATATGATTATGTAAGATTCCCTGATGGACTTAATGCTAAAGAAAAAGCTGGTTCTGTTAAATATAATAATACTTATAAAGAAACTAAAGCTGAAGCTGTTCAAAGATTTTTAATGTATGCAACAAATGAACTTCATAAATTAAATGTTTATGTATCAGCTGATGTATTTGGTGAAAGTAGTTATGGTAGTGGTTATATTACAAGTTATGGACAATATTGGCCAGCTATTACAACAGTAGTTGATGTTATTAGTGCAATGCCTTATACTGATCATTTTGGTTATAATTATGGAGGTCATCCTGAACCTTGGGTATATCCATATGATACAGTTAATACATGGGCTAAAACTGCTGCTAAAGGACAAAAATTATCAGCTAGTCCAGCTATAGCTAGAACATGGATTACAGCTTATAATACACCAGTTGCAGCTAGTGGAACTAGTGTTTCATATAATGGACCAGAAGTATCTGCTCAAATTAAAGCTTTATATGATAATGGACTTACTGGTGGTTATATGACATGGAATGCTTTTAGTTATCAACATAACTTAGAGAAATATCAAAGACAAAAAGATGCGTATACAAAGGAGTATAAAAAATGAAAAAAATAGTTCTAGAAAACATTGAATATGAATTAATAGAGGATAATGGGGATTCATTTGACGAAAGTGAAGTTCGTGAAAAATATACTGATTACTTTTATGAGTTTGATTATATCTTAGGAGACTATGCTTATAATAAGTTAAGATTAAAAGGTTTTTGTGAAAAGAATAACAAACGTTATAACAAAATAAATGATTATAGTACTAAAGATGAGTATATAAAAAAACTTTGTGCATATAAATGCAAATATTTTGTGTTAAAAAAGGTAAAAAAGGATTGAAATGGTCTAGTTTTATGGTAAAATGAAACTAGATGATGGCAAAGGAGACGAAATTATGGACGAGAAAAAGAATATTATGATTACTACATTACCAGATGGTGCTAAAGAAGAGGTTGAAGTATTATTAGCATTTAAATTTAATGATAATAATAAAGAATATGTTATTTACACTAAAAATGAAGTAGATGATAATGGAAACGTTACGATTTATATTTCTAATGTTGCTAGAATTGGTGATAGTGTTACTCTATCAACAGTATCTGATGATAATGAGTGGACAAGAATTAAGAATGTACTTCGTGAATTATCTAAGAGTGAATAGGAGGTTTGAAGATGAATTATACAGTTATTGAAAATCCCTATGAAAATGAGAATACTGTTATTACTACTAGAGGTGTAATGACAGATGCAAAGGTTGCTAAATTAAATAATGATAAGAAAAGACCAGCTTTAATTCGTCATTGGGAAAGTTTAAGACCTACTAAAGAAGTAGAAACAACTCCTAATGTTACTGAAGATGTTCCAAAAGATTATCAAGAATTACTTGATACTGTTGGTATTACACCAGTTAACTATGGTATGGAAGTAACAAATACTGGTGCAAAAAAATTAAGAGTTAACAAAATAGTTAATGAAAAAGCACGTAATGTATATAATAATTCAGAAAAACAAAATGTTATTCCTGAACCAGCTCCTATTGAAGAAGAAAAAGAAATAGCTGAAGAGATAGTAGATAATGCTCTTACACCTGAAGTAGTTGAAACTACTGAAGATACTCGTGGAAGACATGAAAAGACTGATCAAATACCAGTTAATGAAATTAAAGAAGCTATTAAAGAGGATATACCTCCAATTAGCTATACTTCAAGAGCTGAAAGAAATGCTGTTCCAGAAGTAAAAACTGAAACAAAAGCAGGGGATATTGATTTATATAATAATTTACTACATAGCGTTAGTCCAACAGATGATGTTTCTCGTCAATTGCAAGGAGCTCGTAATCAACTAACTCTTGAACAAGAAGAGAGTAGAAAACTAGCAGAACAATATGGAGAAGCAGTTAAAGAACTAGAAAAACTAAAAGAAGATATTGAAGTAACTAAAAAACAAAAAGAACAAAAAGCAAAAGAAGAATTAAGTATTACTTTAAAAAGTATTGAAAATCTTCAAAAAGAAAATCTTGAAAGAACTAGTGATTTAACATCAATTCAATCTGAAATAGCTAGATTAAAAGCTGAAAAGCAAGCTATGGAAGCAAATGATTTTGAATAATAAAAAACGTAATTAAATTACGTTTTTTTTATACCTTCACAATTAAATTCTGGAATAAAACTATCACTAGCTGTTTCACCAATTTGACAGAACGCATTATTAATACCTAAACTTACTGCATAATCAATTACTTCATTATAATCTTCTTCACTAATAGTAGTTTTTAATTCATCAAACTCTACATATTTATTTGGTGTATATTGATTCATTATACTAAGATAAATCTTATCATGATAAGTAGCATGTAAATAATATATTATTTTTTTAGAATCAGCTATCATTCCAGGTAATATCAAGTGTCTTACAATAGTACCCTTTTTTATTATTCCATTTTCATCAAATACACAAGGTCCTGTTTGTCTTACCATTTCATTAATTGTTAACTTAGTATTTTCTACATAATTATTAGCTTTAGAATATTTAATAGCAAATTCATCTTCATAGTACTTAAAATCAGGTAAATATACATCAATTAATCCATCTAGTAATTTAATTACTTCTACATTTTCATAACCACTACTATTATATACAATAGGGATTTTTAAACCCATTTTTTTAGCTTTTTTAATAGCTTTTATAATACTTGGTATAAACATAGTTGGTGTTACTAAATTAATATTATGTACATGCTTTTCTTGTAATTCAATCATTATTTCAGCTAATCTTTTTATAGAAATACTCATACCTTTATTAAATTTAGATATTTCCATATTTTGACAAAAACAACATTTAAGATTACATCCTGAAAAAAAGATAGTACCAGAGCCATTTTTACCACTAATAGGTGGTTCTTCGTAAAAAAATGGTTTGGCTAAAGCAACTTTAATTTCATTATTTAAATTACAAAAACCTTTACTCTTATAACGATTTATCATACATTTTCTAGGACATAAAACACATTTTTTATATAAGTTCATTTCCTCACCAAAAAATATTATATCAAAATTATTAAAAAATGGTATAATAATATTGGATGTGATTTATGAAATATTATTTAATTGGTATAAAAGGAAGTGGAATGAGTACTCTAGCTAATCTATTATATGATTTAGGTAATAGTGTTGTTGGTTATGATGATAGTGTAGGGTATAAGTTCACAATGGAAGGATTAGAAAAACGTGGTATTAAAATATATCATGGTAATATGTATCCTATTTTAGAAAAAGATACTGTTGTTACATATACAGCTGCTATTAATGAAACTCATCATGAAGTAAGACGTATGAAATCTCTTGGTTATAAAATAGTCCCTTATAAAGACTTAATGGGTAGAATTACTAGTAAATTTGAAACTACTTGTGTATCTGGTACTCATGGTAAAACTACAACATCATTAATGATATCTGATATTCTAAGTAAATCACTAGGTTGTTCTCAATTTGTTGGTGATGGTAGTGGATTTGGTAATAAAAGAAGTAATTTGTTAGTATTAGAAGCTTGTGAATATAATAAGCATTTCTTATCATATTTTCCTTATAATACAGTTATTACTAATATTGAATTAGATCATACGGAAACATATCCTACAATTGATGATATGATTAAAGCTTTTCAAACATTTGTAAGTCGTACTAGAAATCAAGTTATTATTTGTGGAGATGACCCTAATGCATTAAAACTTAAAGTAGAAAATCCAATATATTATGGTTTTAATGATAATAATGATTTACAAATAAAAAATAAAGAGGTATCTGATAATAAAACTAAGTTTGATCTTTATTATCATGGAGAATTCTTTGATCATTATGAAACTAATATGTTTGGTAATCATTTAGTATTAGATGCTTGTGGTGCAGTAGCTGTAGCTATACTATATGATATTGATAAAAAGATAATTAAAGATGTATTAGAAAACTTTGTATTTGCTAAACGTCGTTTTAATGAAACAATGATTTCTGATAATGTTATTATTGATGATTATGCACATCATCCAACAGAAATTAAAGTTACTTATGATTCAGCTCATGAAAAGTATCCAAATAAGAAAATAATAGCTGTTTTTATGCCAAATACATATTCAAGAACAGAAGCATTATTTAATGATTTTGTTAAAGCACTTAGTTTATATGATAAAGCATACATTACAGATATTAAATGTGATCGCGAAAAACAAAGTGATTATCCAAATGTTAGTAGTGATAAATTAATTAATGAAATAAATAATTGTGAAAAAATAAGTTTAGAAGATATTGATAAATTAAAAGATTATCATAATGCAGTTATATGTTTCATGAGTTGTGCTAATATTAGTCCTTTAGTTGAAAAGACTAAAGAAATGATGAAATAAAAGTGTCAATGACACTTTTTTATTTGCATTAGATTATGTATTTAATTGACATATTAATAATAATCATAGTATACTGATAATAGGGAGAAAATAGTTATGGATTTATGTTTAAAAAATGGCAGTGTAGATGCTAATATGTTTATTGAAAAAAACTTACAAGCTGTTAGTGATGTTATAAAGAATAATCCAAAGTTTGAAATGGCTTTAACAGCGGCAATAATGGAGTTAACTGAAACAAATAAACTTTCTGGTTATTATCCTCCAATTAAATTAATAGTTGCTGATGATGGAAGAAGATTTATTTTAAGAGGTGGTATTAGACCATCTCCATATGTTGGAAATCCTGATTTAAAAGAAAATAGATGTTTTCAACAAGTTGATTTTAAAGTAGATAAAAATAATGATTTAGAGGTTATTAGTTCTTATGGTGTTTTCTATAGATATCGTGATTATATAAGAAATGCTAATATGAACCCTAAAGATAAAGATTTGTTTAACCCTTCATATGAAAGACATACTCCAACAATTATTAGTACATATCATACTCATGAAACATATTTACCAGAAGGTATTCAAGTAGAAAAATCAACATATTCAGATACATATCCATTAAGTTGTGATTTTAGAGATGATCAACAATTAATAGAACAAACAATGATTCATTCACCAAACCAATGGTTCTTTAATATTACTCCGGATCATGCTCAATGGGAATATGTTCCATTTGCAACAAATGCTCATCGTTTCAAAGATGAATTAGCTATTGTTCATGCAAGTAAAAGAGATGGTAGAAGAGGAAATGTTGTATCAGAAGATTTTGTATCAATGACAGAATATCCTGATATGTTATCAACTGTACCAACTGCCTATAAGAGATTTAAAGATGGTAAAGTAGTTGTTACAGATGAATATCAAGAATATTATCCAGATATGAAACCGTTTGATGTAGATCGCGAAATGCATAAAATATTCCTAAAAGGAATTAGAACTTCTAAAACATGGGAAATTTCTGAAAGAAGACCAGTAGCTAAAAAAATGCAAGAAATGGTTCGTGAATCTTTAATAAACCGTTATGGAGTTCCTGAAGAAGAATTAGAAGAAGAATTTGAAAATGAAAGAAGGATATAATATATATCTTTTTTTTATGTAATCTGTAAGTGACAAGTAAAGTTATTTAGGAATAATTTACTAGTTTAAAATCATATATTATGGTATAATGAAATCGGTGATACATGTGCGTGTAATTATAAGTGCTGGAGGGACTGGTGGACATATTTATCCAGCTTTAAGTATTTTAAAAAAGATAAAAGAAAAAGATCCTAATAGTGAAATTTTATATATAGGAACAACTACTAGAATGGAAGCTAATATAGTTCCTAAGATGGGTATTCCATATACTGGAGTTAATGTTATTGGATTAAAGAAAGATTTAACTATTTTTAAAGCAGGTTTTTTGTTTATAAAAGCTATTTTTAAATGTAAAAAGATTATTAAAGAATTTAAACCAGATGTAGTAATTGGTGTTGGTGGTTATATTACTGCACCAGTTATTTATGCTGCTAAAAAACTAGGTATTAAAACTATTATTCATGAACAAAATAGTATACCAGGAAAGAGTAATACTTTCTTAAATAAGTATGTAGATAAGATATTAGTATCACTTCCTGGTAGTAAAGAATATTTTAAGGGTGATGTAGTTTTAACTGGAAATCCACGTAGTCAAGAAGCTTATTATGCAAAAGCAATGGATAAAAAAGAATTGGGTTTCCATGATAATAAAAAATTAGTTTTAATAGTTATGGGTAGTCTTGGTTCTACAACTGTTACTAATAGTTTACTAGGTATTATCCCAAAATTTAAGGAAAAAGATTATGAAGTATTAGTTATCTCTGGAAAAGATTATATTGATAAATATCCTAAAGATTTACCAGAGAATGTTAAAGTAATACCATTTTTAGATAATATGGTTAATTTACTCAAAAATGTTGATGTTATGGTAACTAGAGCAGGGGCATCTACTATTGCTGAGATACTTGCTATAGGTTTACCTAGTATTTTAGTACCAAGTCCATATGTTGCAAATAATCATCAATATTTTAATGCTAAAGAATTAGTTAATAATAACTGTGCACTTCTTCTTGAAGAAAAAGATTTAACTAGTGACAATTTACTAAAAAAGATTGATTTATTATTAAGTAATAGTGTATTATACAAAGAGATGAGTGAAAATGCCAAGAAAATTGGTGTTATTTCAAGTTGTGATAAAATATATGAGGAAATAAAAAAAGTACTTGGAGGGTAAAATGCAAGATGCTATAAAGGAAATTATTTCTCTACATTTAGGTAAAGTATTAATTAATGAAAAATTAAGTAATTATACTACATATCGTGTTGGTGGAAAAGTAAGAGCAATTATCTATCCTAAAGGAGAAGAAGAACTAATTAAAGTAGTTAGTTTATTAAAAGAAAAAAATATTAAATATTTTGTATTAGGTAATGGTAGTAATGTATTATTTAGTGACTTATTATATGATGGTATTATAATTAAATTAGATTATTTTAATAAAATAACTATAGAAGATAATATCATTACAGTAGGAGCTGGATATCCACTTATAAAACTATCTAATGATGCAATGAGAAATTCATTAATTGGACTTGAATTTGCTAATGGAATACCAGGAACTGTAGGTGGGGCAGTATTTATGAATGCTGGTGCCTATGGTGAAGATATGAGTAAGATAGTAGAAAGTGTTCGTGTCTTAACTAGTGATTTAAAGATTAAAGAGTTTACTAACAAAGGAATGAAGTTTTCTTATCGTACTAGTATGTTACAAGATCATCTTGATTATGTTATTATTTCTGCTAAATTAAAACTTGATAAAGGTAATAAAGAAGAAATAGAAAAGATTATGACAACAAGACGTGAACAAAGACGTGCAACACAACCACTTAATTATCCATCTGCTGGTAGTGTATTTAGAAATCCTGAAGGAATGTATGCAGGTAAATTAATTGATGATATGGGATTAAAAGGATATACAGTAGGTCGTGCTAAAGTAAGTGAAAAACATGCTAATTTTATTATTAACATGGGTAATGCAAAAGCTAGTGATATTAAAAAAATAATTGATTTAATAAAACAAAAAGCTTTAATTAAATATGGTGTTAGATTACATGTTGAACAAAGATTAATAAATTGGGCTGGTGATACTTTTGGAGAGGTCAAGAAGAAAAAGGGTAAATAATAAAAAGATAATTATTGTTTTTGCAATAATTCTTTTAGCTATTTTATTATTTCTATATTATCGTACTTTAAAAGTAAAAAATATATATGTTGTTGGTAATAAATTAATTAAAGAAAGTGAAATATTAGAAAACACTAATTTACTTACTTATCCACAACTATATCAAGTAAGTGAAAGTGATATAAAAAATAGTTTATCAGATAATAAACTAATTAATAATGTTCGAGTAAAAAAATCATTAACTGGTAAAATAACTATTGAAATTAGTGAAAATAAAATATTATACCAAGATAAAAATAGTAAATATACACTATCTAATAAAGAAGAAGTAGAGTTAGATGATATATATATAGGAATACCAACTTTAATTAATGATTGTAGTGATGTAAGAGATAAGTTTATTGATAAAATGTTGTTAATTGAAGATGATATATTAAAACATATTTCAGAAATAGAATATAAACCAACTAAGCTAGATAAAGAAAGATTTATGTTTTATATGACTGATGGTAATTATGTTTATGTAACACTTAGTAAAATGAATTTAATTAACTCATATAATGAGATATATCCAACATTAGAAGGTAAGAAAGGTATATTATATTTAGATAGTGGTAATCATTTTGAGATAAAAGAAAAAAAAGACAACGTAGAATAGTTGTCTTTTTATTATAAATGTTTTTCTTGTTCAAGTACTTCCCATGTATTATCAAAAGCTTCTTTTTCAATACCTGTTACTTTACCAGAATTAATTTCTTTCTTAAGAGTAGCTCCTTGGTATAAGAATTGATGAGCTCCTTTTCCCCAAGCATCTTTAATACATGTTGGTATTTCAATAATTTCTTGTAATAAATAAGCTTTATTAGTACTTTTAACTTTAACAGCAATATTTTTACCAAATTTAAATGGTTCACAAGTAACTTCAAAACCAAAGTTTTCAAGATCATCAAACATTCTAGCATTACCATTACTATCTCTTGGTACATATTTATCTTTCTCATTATTATAAAATATTGCTTCACCAGGTTTTGTAATATAAGTTGATTCAATTAAACCTTGTGCATTAATGGTATCTATTCTTTCATTTCCTTTAGCTTTTAAAACTATTGTTTCTTTGCATTTTCTTCCTGTTGGAGCATCAGTAAAATCTACATTATCAGTATCTAATACTTGACATTCTATTCCATCAGGACTAATTATTTTTTCATCAGTATAACTTAATTTCATTTTATCATCCTTTTCTTTTTTAGGAGTTATTATCGTATTCCATATACACTCCTATATTATGATTCTAACATAAATCATAGCAAAATAAAACTCGAATTTACATTCGAGTATTTATAATACTTTTATATATTTTTTACTATCATTATCAATTGTTTCAATATATTCTTCAAATGGATAACCAATATCTTTAGTAGGTAATGCAGGAACATATTCATAATGAGATTCATCAGTTAAATATACTTTTTGTAATCTAATTAATGAATAACCTTGAGTTAAGTAATCAAAAAACACTTTATCACAATTATTACTAGATGTAATAATATAATTTTGATTAGATATACCAATAATAGAAAAATCATAATATCTAATTAAGAATTCTTCAATAATACTATAAAATTTAATAATAGTATTTACTACTTTAGTATTATCTTCTAGATAATTAATATCTTTACATGCTTCAAATATTCTATCTATATTATCAAAAGTTCTATAACATTCACTAAATAATACTTCTAATCCTTCATTTCCTTTAATTGCATGCTTTAAAAAGTCAACATCTGGGTAAAACTGTTTAACATAAATATTTAAATTTTTAAAGAAATTTCTTGTTCTTGCTAAGTATTTACTTCTTCCTTCATGATTTAATGATTTATCTTCTTTATATTTAGATACATATTTATATACTATATGAGATACTTGCACATAATGATTACAAAACATTAATTTATACTTATTATACATTTTATTTAAAAGTTCTTCATCTTTTATAATAGCTGGCCAATAAAGTTTTATACTTGAAAGAGTATTATCAGCTGTGGCTATATTATGAAGTACAATTATTTCCTCATATTTCTCAAAATTATGATCCGTAATTTGATTATTAGTACTATCTAAAAGCATAATGTTTCTCCTCAAGTTGGTTATTATAACACAATTTTTAAAATAAAACAAAAAGACTCTGTTTGAGTCGTTTTATTTAGATTTACTTTTTAAATCATTTAATATAGTTTCTCTTAATAAATTAATATCTAATATAGTATCTATATTATCAATACCTTCTAAATTATTTAAAATAGTATCTATTTCTTCATAAACTATCGATTTATCTAATTCAAAAGCATATCCACCATATTTTTTATCTTTTGAATATACTTTAACATAATAAGTATCTAAATCAAATAAATGTCTTAAATGAGAATAATTATAAGAATTTTTGTTTTTAAATATTACTATTTTTTGATCATGAAAAACATAATCACCAAGATTATCTTTAGTACATGAAGGCATACTTTTTAGAATAATACTTCTTTCATTATCATCCATATTATCTTTAGAAAGTTCTCTTATAACTATTTCATTATCAGTAAATAAGATATTAAATAGTTTATTATCTATTTCTTTTATATAAATTGTACCTTTTATAGTAGATGTGAAATTACTTTTAAAAACAACAGTTGTTCCTATTAAATCAAAAATCTTTTTCTTATCACTATTTTTTGTTATTTCTTCATATTCTGTTACTGATAAAGGTTCATCAATAACTACTTTATAAAAGCCATTTTCTTCAGTTACTAAAATTGTTTTCTTTGGTTTTTCTTCTTGAATAACTTCATTTTCTTTAGATTCTTGATATACTTCTAATTCTTTCTTTGTTGATCTAAGTCTTTTTAATAAATCTTTAAACATTTCACACCTCTAGATAATTATTACATAAAATTAATAATTGTTCAATAAACTTTTAATTATAAAAAAACTCAAACTAAGTTTGAGTTACTTTCATTGGTAGCGAGAGGGGGGGTCGAACCCTCGACCTATCGGGTATGAACCGATCGCTCTAGCCATCTGAGCTATCTCGCCGTGACTAAATAATATTATCACATATTTATAAACAATACAAGTTTTTTTTATTCTAAAGTAGAAAAAATTGACTTTTAATAATCATTATGTTATAATAATTGGCGTTTTTAGGGGGTATAGAATATGTATACAATCGATGATGAAAACAAAGATTTATATGAAGATGAAGAATATGAATATAGTAAATGGGATAATTATAAAGGTTTAATTTTCAAAATAATTATAATTATTCTATGTATTATTGTTTTAATATGGTTAATTAAAGCTTTAAAGAATAGTCGTACAGTAAGTGATAATGGAGAAGTACATATAGCTAATACTGAAAAGATTAGATTAGCTGCTGAAGATTATTATTTCTTAAAGAATAATAAAGAAAAGACTTCATATATTAATTTAGCTGGACTAAAAGGTGAAGGTTTAATTAGTGATGTAGTTGATGCAAATAATAAAGTATGTAATGATAGTGGTACTGGTGTAGGACTTACTGATGATGTAGATTCTTATAAAATGACTATTAATTTTGCATGTTCTACTAATGATAAAGATGAAGTATTCTATTATAATAAAAATAACTTAGCTTGTTTAAATTGTAATGGTAAAACATATATGGATGGTAAAACAGCTATTATTGATGATGATACTAAAGATGAACCAGTAGTTAATCCTGATAATCCATATTATTCATGTAAAACATGGTCTAATTGGACAAAAACAAGAGAAACAGATAAGAATCTAATTGAAAGAAAGAAAGTATTAGTACAAGGTGTTAAATATGGTACTAAGACTGTATATAGTGATTGGAGTGAATTTACTACTACACCAGTAGTTCAAACTGATGGTGTTGAAATTGAAACTAAAGTAGTTAATGAAGAAGTATTAGGTCCAGTTAAAACAGCAAGAAGTGTTGATACAACAAATCCTAATATTCGTGTAATATCTACAGAAACAGTTAGTGGTGGAAGTAAATCATGTGAAGATGGATATGTAGTAGGTAACTCTTGTTTCAGTAATGAAACAGTTGTTGGTAATTTGACTTATATTGAATATAATAGTGGTAATTATGATATTAAAAATAAATATTGTGATGGAGTTAAGACATTACCTAATTCTGAAGGATTATATGTTATTACATATTTAAACTGTGAATATAATAGAAAGATTGGTAATGTTAAATCAAGTGGATCATATACTGTATATACATATCAAGAAGTAGAAAAGAAAGATGTTACTTATTATCGTTATCGTACTATTAGTGCAATTAATGAACCAGATAGATATACAGAAGAAAAATATGAAGAAAAAGATTTACCAAGTGGTTATGTTAAAGTAAAAGGATCTGAAGAAACATATTATTCTTATAAAGATTCATATTGTGAAAAATAGTCAAAGACACTAGTATTTAGTGTCTTTTTTTTGTATAATCAAAATATGAGTGAAATGAAGATAGAAATAGATAATGAAATATATAATGTTATTATTGATAGAAAAAGAACTACTAGAAATACTTATATTAGAATCAAAGATAATCTTGATATATATGTAACATGTAATACATTAACTAGTAATAAATTTATTATTAATTTAATTAATGATCATCAAAAGAGAATTATTAAGATGATTAATATTAAAAAGAAGAAAATATCTAAAGAAGATAATTTCTATTATTTAGGTAAGAAATATGATTTAGTTTATCTTAATCAAAAAGGTATTACTTTTGGAGATGAGAAAGTCTTTGTAAATCCAAGTTTTAATTTAGATAAATGGTATAAAAAAGAAGCAGAAAAAGTATTTCAAATTGAACTAGATAAGATGTATAATAATTTTGTATATAAAATACCATATCCAACTTTATCTATTCGTAAAATGAAAACTAGATGGGGAGTATGTAATGTAAAGACTCATAAAGTAACATTAAACTTAGAATTAATCAAAAAAGATATTAAGTATTTAGATTATGTTATAGTACATGAATTAAGTCATTTATTATATGCAAATCATTCAAAAGATTTTTGGGATTGTGTAGGAGAAAACTTTAAAGATTATAAGAAAATTAGGAAGGAGTTAAAACAAGATGAGTAAGATAATTGATGGTAAAAAGATTAGTGGGGAAATTAAGGATGAATTAAAAGCAAAAGTAGATAAGCTTTCTGTTAAACCAAAATTAGTAGTAATTAGTGTTGGTGATAATCCAGCAAGTAAAGTTTATGTTGGACAAAAAGAAAAGTGTGCAAATTATATTGGAATTAATTATCTTCATAAACACTTTGATGCTATTTCTGATGATGAACTTGTTAATGTAATAGAAAAACTTAATAAAGATAAAAATACTAATGGTATTATAGTTCAATTACCACTTCCAGATGGAATGGATGAAACTAGAATAGTTAATACAATAGTTCCAGAAAAAGATGTTGATGGATTAACTTATTTAAATGCTGGACTACTTCTTAATAATAAGACTTCAATGGTAAGTTGTACTCCTAAAGGGATAATGGAATTACTAAAAAGAAAAAAAGTAGATTTAGTAGGTGCTAATGCAGTTGTTATAGGAAGAAGTATATTAGTTGGTAAACCAATGATGAATTTACTAATTAATGCTAATGCAACAGTAACTTTGTGTCACTCTAAAACAAAAGATTTAGCTAAAATAACTAAAAAAGCAGATGTATTAGTAGTAGCTATTGGTAAAAAGCATTTTGTAACACGTGATATGGTAAAACGTGGTGCAGTAGTTATTGATGTTGGAATAAATAGAGTAGATGGTAAACTTTATGGCGATGTAGATTATGATGATGTTTACTCTAAAGTAAAGAAAATAACTCCAGTACCAGGTGGAGTAGGACCTATGACAGTAGTTATGTTAATGAAAAATGTTATAGAAGCTTATGAAAATCAAAATAACTAGTCTCTCAATTAGAGAGATTTTTTATTTACACTTTTCATAATAATATAATTATTATGGAGAAAATAGTAGTAAAATTATGGTTGACTTTTTATTAAAAAACAAGTATAAATTATTTTTAGAGGTGCATTTATGAATTTAGTAATTGTGGAATCTCCAGCTAAAAGTAAAACTATTGAGAAATACTTAGGCAAAGATTATAAAGTTGTATCAAGTGTAGGTCATATTCGTGATTTATCTACAAAAGGTAAATTTGGATTAGGTATAGATATAGATAATGATTTTAAGCCTAATTATGAAGAAATGCCTAGTAAAAAGAAAGTAATAAGTGATTTAAAGAAATTAGTTAAAGGCGCAGATTTAGTTTATCTTGCAACCGACCCCGACCGTGAAGGAGAGGCAATTAGTTGGCACTTATTAGATACATTAAAGATTAAAGATAGTAATTATTTACGTGTACTATTTTATGAAATTACTAAAGAAAAAGTATTAGAAGGATTAGCTAATCCTAGAAAGATTGATTATAATCTAGTTAAAAGTCAAGAAACAAGAAGAATGCTAGATCGTATAATTGGTTTTAGATTAAGCAAATTAATGCAAAATAAAACGGGTGGTAAAAGTGCTGGTCGTGTTCAAAGCGTTGCATTAAAATTAGTAGTTGATCGTGAAAGAGAAATACTTGCATTTAAATCAACTCCATATTATAAAATAACAGCTAAATTTGCTGATAAAGATATGGAAAGTGAACTATATGGAAGAGATGGAAAAGAACTAGAAATAGTAGAAAAAGAAGTTGCTGATGAAATATTAAGTAAGCTTTCTGATACATTTATTGTAACTAGTGTTGAAAACAAAAAGAAAAATCGTGCTAGTAAATTTCCTTTTACAACATCAACTCTACAACAAGAAGCTTCTACAAAACTTGGTTTTCCTGCTAAAAAGACAATGTCTATTGCTCAAAAGTTATATGAAGGTTTAGATATTGGTACAGAGCATACAGGTTTAATTACTTATATGCGTACAGATTCAGTTCGTTTAAGTGAAGAATTTACAGGACCTGCTTTCCATTTTATTGAAGAAAATTTTGGTAAAGAATATGTTGGATATGTTAAAAAGAGTAAGAAACAAGAAAATGTTCAAGACGCTCATGAAGGTATTCGTCCAACTAGTATTTATCGTACACCAAAATCTCTTGAAAAACATTTAACTGCAGATGAGCTTAAGTTATATAAATTGATATATTATCGCACAATTGCTAGTTTGATGGCTGATGCTAAAACTAATGTAACAACAATTGTTTTAAATAATAATGGTTATGATTTTAAATCAAGTGGTACTGTTATTACTTTTGATGGTTACTTAAAAGTATATAGTAAGTATGAAGAAGCTAATGATACAATACTTCCTGAATTAAATAAGGATGAAGTTTTAGTAACTAAAGATATTGAGGTTAGTGAACATTTTACTAAACCAAAGAGTCGTTATACAGAAGCTAAACTTATTCATGAATTAGAAGAATTAGGTATTGGACGTCCAAGTACCTATGCAACTATTATGTCTAATATTCGTGAACGTGGTTATGTTGTTGTTGAAGATAAAAAGTTTGTTCCAACAGAAATTGGATTTACTGTTACAGACAAATTACAGGAATTCTTTAGTAATATTATTAATGTTAAATATACGGCTAATATGGAAGCTGAACTTGATGAAATTGCTGATGGAAAGTTAGATAACTTAAAAGTATTACATGAATTCTATAATGTTTTTGATGAAACACTACAAGAAGCATTTAAGAAAATGGAAAGAACTAAACCAGTAGAAACAGGGGAGGTATGTCCAGAATGTGGAAGCCCACTTGTTGTTCGTAAAGGAAAATATGGAGAATTTACTGCATGTTCTAATTATCCAGATTGTACATATGTTAAAAAAGAAGAAAAAGAAATTAAAGAAGAAACTACAACAGGGGAGACATGTCCAGAGTGTGGAAGTCCATTAGTTCTAAGAAAAGGAAAATATGGAGAGTTTACAGCATGTTCTAATTATCCAGAATGTAAGTATATTAAAAAAGAAGAAAAAGAAGAAAAGCCAGTTACTGAAATAATGACTTGTCCTAAATGTGGTGGTAAAATAGTTGAGAAAACCACTAAAAAAGGTAAAGTATTCTATGGATGTAATAATTTCCCTAAATGTAAAATTGCTGTATGGGATAAACCAACTGGAGAAATATGTCCAAAGTGTGGTGGATTAATAGTAGAAAAAGAAGATGGACATAAATGTAATGATTGTAATTACCAAGCTTAGCTTGGTTTTTATTTACAAATAAATATTTGTTATGATAGAATGATTATAGTAAGGAGTTGATAAAATGATAAAGAAACTAATGTGTTTTATTGTTGTTTTACTAATTCCTTTTATTATACTTGCTTTACCTAAAGGTGATGTTAATGGTGATGGTAAAGTAACAGTAGCTGACTTTACTTTAATTAGAAGATATATGTTAGGTTATAAAATAACTTCTAATGAAGAAAAAAGAGCTGATGTTAATGGTGATAAAAAGATAAATGCCAAAGATTTTAATTTAATTAGAAAAATAATGGTAGATGGTACTAAAGAAGAAATAGATGATAAACCAGTTGATTCAACATCAGCAACATCAATATGTGAAA
>JAEEGL012738357.1_pt1 | contig 36235 bp, 34 predicted proteins | sample 9134231 | NCBI WGS metagenome assembly JAEEGL01 (sample SAMN16246548, study PRJNA631951) | gut metagenome | biome: gut microbiome; feature: rumen; material: fiber-attached | host: Bos | place: Iran: Karaj | collected 2018-10
AATTACTTTCGCTGTGTAATGAGTTTCCTTTTTCCCTCCGTGGCTTCTCCCCCACGCTTTATCTAAAATTGCTCTTAGATCCCTTCACAAGCTTCAGTTTCTTGTTAATATATATTGTTCAATTTTCAAGGTGCTTTCACTGTCTGGAAGTGACAGCTTGCATATAATACACTTTTCAAAATGAATATGCAAGTCTTTTTTTCAAAAAATATGAAGATTTTCTGTCTTTTTTACCCTTTGCTCATAATTCGCACTTCCATATTGGCTATTTTGTACAGCTTGCATCAATTCATGGTATTTTTTTCTCGTTTTATGTGAGAATTGCCCACCCGCCATGATTATATGTACGCGTATTACGGACATGTTGATATAGTACTATTTTACCATGTGTCTCTTTTACCATACGCTATTCTCGATTGTATGGTATAAAATAATCCCGGCAATCATGCCGGGACATTAATTGTGATCATTACTCAAATCATCTGAACAGCTCGAGCAGATGCTCTCTTGCGTCTCCCGCAAGATAAAGCGATCCAAATACCAGAAGACCTCCGTCTGTCATGTTTTCTCTTGCTGTATCCACTGCGCTGATCACATCTTCCATCGCATATGATTCTGGGATGTGTCTTTGAGCCATCTCGGCAAGGATCCGGCTGTCAAGGGCCCTGTTGCCGTGAAGAGGAACGGTGTACAGCCTCTTCACATACGGACTGATCAGCTTGACTATGCTCTCAGGATCCTTGTCTCTCAGTGAAGCCCACACGGCTGTCAAATCGTGTATATTGTTTTCTCTCAGCACCTTTACGAGCCGGGAGACTCCGTCGATATTGTGTCCGCCGTCAAGGATGACAAGAGGAGATTCGCTTATCACCTCTATCCTTGCAGGGAACACGGTGGAGCCTATGCCTTTCCTGATGTCCTCATCAGTGATGTTATAGCCTTGCTTTCTCAACGCTCTCATCGCCTCGATAACTACCGTTGCGTTATAGCTCTGGTGGATGCCGGCAAAGGACTGGTCTACCACCATTCCGCCGTAGCTCAGCCTGGACTTCATGAAGCCGGTGTTCTCCATCCTGATCTTCCCCATCGGAGGGACTATGAGCTCGCTCTTCTTTTCCTTCCGTGTCTGCTTTATGACATCAAGGGCCTCCTGTTTCATGGCAGGATACCGGACCACAGGACAGCCCGGCTTGATTATGCCGGCCTTGTGGACGGCTATCTCCGCAAGTGTCTTTCCCAGTCTCCGGGTGTGATCGAAGTCTATGTTCATTATGCAGGCAACGAGATTGTCCTTGATTATGTTGGTGCAGTCATTAAGTCCGCCCACGCCGACTTCAAGCACCACCACATCGCATTTTTCCATCCGGAACCATATCATGGCGATAGAAGTGACCTTCTCGAACTCCGTGAGCTCCAGTCCCTCTTCTTCCTTCATCTTTGCCCGTTCCGTCTTTACCTTATCAGTCACGAGGACAAGGTCTTCCTTGGGAATGAATTCACCGTTAAGCTGTATCCTCTCCCTGAATTCTATGACATACGGTGAAATGTTCATTCCGACCTTGTATCCGGCAGCCTTAAGGACATTGGCGCTCATTGCGGCGCAGCTTCCCTTGCCGTTGGTTCCGGCAATATGGATATATTTCAATGTGTCCTGCGGATCGCCGAAGCGGGCCAGCAGTCTTTTCATTGCCATATGTCCTTCGCTCTTTTTGACCTTTTCAGTAGAATGAATATATTCCAAAGCCTCTTCATATGTAAGCATGGTTCGAAGCCTCCTCCTGATTACTATATTACTCTATTTGTTTAATTATATATCAATCTGATGAATACAGAAGCGATTTGATACCGTTAGTTTTTTGACACTTGATCAGAAATGCAATTCTACAAATCAATAGAAAAGTCGGCTATGAATCTGTTTGACATAATATGGCACGTGTTCAGGATCCTCCACTTCATATGGACTGTAATCACAATAAACTGTCTTGTCGATCATCTTCTTGTAAACAGTCAGCCTTTGATTGTATTCGTATTCACTTACCACTTCACCGTCGATCATGAACACTGTCACCATGTCAGCTGAGTTATATGTATATTTGAGCATGATCTCGCTGGTCCACTCAGGAGCACCCTTATACCCTCCAAACAGACCGAGCCATGATACATTTCCAATCGATCGCCAGTATTTTCCGAACAGTGTAAAATCCGCCGAAAGATCACGGTTGTATTTATATATATACCATTCATCCTGCGTGGAATAATGATTTCCGATGGAGTAGCCGTTATTCAGTATTCCAGTATATCCATGCTGACCGTTTTCAGTGCTGCAGTCCAGTCTTTCGACATTGCCACCGATCAGACCGTACAATCCATATCCACCATATGTGTCTTTAGCTACCATTTCAGGGATACCGTCAAAATTAACATCAGTAAGGCCATAATAAGTTGGGCTTATCAGCGAATAACGCGGATCATCAGCGAACTGGTCGAGATAGGCCCTGTATTCGCTATAAAAATGCTCTCGAATATATTCATTATATTTAACAAGTGCAGTATTATAGCCTGCTGACTTAGACGGATCTCTGGGAAAGACATTGTCCTTCAATTTCATCTTTATGGATGTCTGCCACCCATTTTCCTCATAGGTATTCCTTTTAGATGTTTTTCCTGTTTCACCGTTATATATGAAGAGCCATCTGCCATTGAGTTTTCTAAGGACAGTAAGCCACACAAGCTCTTTATATTCTCCCCTGCCGTTTCTAAGTAACATGACAGTCTCTCCGTCAGTCTTCCCATAGATGCACTCCCGATCATATTCATCAAGATCGCGTCCCTGTGTGTCTGAATAGAGGAACACATTACTGGAAAAGTTGATATAATAATTACCCGTCTTTTCATCATATACCACATCATTGCCCATCTGTGCTCTGTCCAGCGAAATAATTGAGTATGATTTTAAAAAGTTTTCAAGCTCTCTTCGAGATATTCTGAACAAATGCAGAACGGAATAATCTCCTGGATAAAGGCTCTGTACTCTGTTATATTCTTCACTGAATAACTCGACATATGCCATCTCGCCCTCCTTGGCGAGTAACATAAGCATAGTTGTGAGATTGATACTCTCATTTCCCTTGAAAGATATCCGCAGAAATGCTGTGGCCGGGCAGGCCGTTTTTTTACCGTTCTTTAGATGATTAAGCTCTTTATTTACGTTTTCGAGTTCTGCAACAGTCAATTCTCTACCTTCAAAGGCTTCGATATCCGCTGGTATGGTCCCTTCCTCCATGGCCATGGCAGTCAAGCAGAGCATCGAAAAAGCCATTATGGCTGAAATCGCTGTAATTATCAGTCTTTTCATCGCAAATCACCCAGATATTCAAAGTAGCCCGGGAAAATGAGTTCGGTGTCTTTTCCCAGTACATAGTCCCATTTATATCTCGAAGAGATCATCATGTGCTGCGGCAATTCATGTCTGTCAACTAAGTATCTGTCGGAACCGGGCTTTAATTGTGTGTAGGAAGTCTGTGTAAAGCTATTGCCGTAATCAAGTGATTCTCTGGCCGTGTATACAGCCCTTTTATTATTGCCTGGTTCTTCGCTGAGCAATTCTTCAAATATATACCAGGGTTCATCTTCCATTTTAGATATGTCATATTTAACATATCTATACACCTGCCTGTCATAATCGACAGTTTTCTCGGAAGCCTTCAATCCCCGAACTGTTATCGTCTCCCTGACTGCCCTTCCTTCTTCGTCATATTCATATGAGACGGTGATGCCTCTGGTATTTGCTGTGCTGAGCAGTCTGCCTTCAGCGTCATAATGCTTTGACTCAGAATAATATCGGTTTGACGTCGAAACTGTTGTTTCTCCGTCAGAACTCACGTAAAACTTAGCGCTGGATGAATCCCGATACCCCAATATATTGTATACAGTAAGGGCATCGCTTACAGTCCTTTTAGTTACCACCACATCCTTATCTTCTGTGTGATCGGTCAGTTTGACTGTAGGATTATTCGGATCGGAGTTTACGTATGTCATCTCATACAGCAAATCTCCGTCTTTTGAAAAGATCATCCTTGCACTTTCGACACGGTCTGTATATCTTTTGTCCAGAAGTGTGTACAGTCTGTACACCGTAGTGTCACTGCCCGGGATGTCAGCCGCTGTAAAATATACATAGTCAGAACCTATGAACTCCTCTAATACAGTGTTAAGGGCGTTTCTTTCCGACCGTGGGACCAGCTTTATATATGCATCCGCGCTGTCATCTATAGTCTTCTTATCGCAGGACTTGTTGCAGCTGTTTGCCATGTATATGCCGGCAACAGCATACCTGTACTCATCCGTATCAGGATCGACATGGCTGAAATAGTCCACAGCCTCCTCGAAACTGCTGTCGCTAAGAGCAATAAGTCCTTTGGAAAAGCTGTTTTCGTAATCCCTATCAACTGCCGGTGTCTTCTGAAGGTAGGCCAGATATGCAAAGACAGCTATGGCAAGAATAAGCCGGCAGTAGCGCAGAAGCTTTTCAGAGTTCGGTCTTTTCATATTCACAACCTCCTGTGGAAGACGCACCTATGATACGAATGTTACTTGGTAGATTATATTGTTTACCACTCATAGTCTATATTTTATTATACATACGTTTCATCTGTCTTAACAGCATGCCCATCATTCTTTCATAAGAATATTTACAAACTGCGCGGCGGGTTTTTCGCAGAGTAATGTCATGAGATGTAATGCGTCATCGAAGCTGACTTCATCAAAATGCTCAAGCCAGGTCTCTACAAGACCCACCATACCGTTTACAAGGTAACTTATCGACAGATACACTTTAGGATCCTTCTTCTTCAGGTCGTAGTCCGCTACCCTGTCAGACCACGGCAGGTCATAGTACAGCTCGATGCACAGGTCTATATATGCCTGCCTCGAGAGCTTGAGTATCGGTCGGATTATTGCCCTGTTCTTTGCGACCTGAGCCATGTGCCATCTGGTGGGTTCCAGAAAATCCCCTGCCATCATCTGCTCCACGATCCCCGGAGTCAGTTCCCGGCGTATGTCATCCTTCAGTTTCTGGAACAGCGCTGCAAGCAGGGCATATTTGTCTTCATAATGCGAGTAGAAAGCTCTTCTGGAGATGCCGGCCCTTTTACAGATATCGCTTACATGTACAGTATCAAAGGACGCGTCTTCCACGCATTCAAGAAAGGCATTCCTGATCGCCTCGTCGGTCTTCTGGTATCTCAAGTCATTCTTGTTCATCTTTTCTCTCCCTAAAACAGCTTAAATGCATATCAATATGGCAACAGTATATCACAAAAACGTGATAAGTAACACTGTGTGCATAAGTGTAAATTGAATTACTGCAGTTAATTAATTAACATTATATATACAAAAGCCATATGTTCATGGCGAAGCCATTGATTTGAAAGGAGATATTGTTATGAGAGCAGCCATTTACCAGGGCATCAGAAAGGTCGAGATGCAGGATATCGATATGCCTGTCATCGGCGACAAGGACCTTCTCATCAAGGTCGAAAAGGCAGGTATATGCGGCACGGATGTCGGCGCATATGTCGGCGGAGGAGATGCTGTCGGCATCTATCCGGGACATGAGTTCGGTCACGAATTCGTCGGCACCGTATGCCGGATCGGCAAGGATGTCAAGGACATCCCTGTCGGAATGAGAGTCACCATCAACCCTACAGCAAGAAGACCGCTGTCTTGCGGAATGAACTCAACGGAGATCGCTGACATGTCCGGAGCTTTCTCGGAGTATGTATATGTCGAGGAGGCCCAGCTGGGCTACAATGTCCTTCCGCTTCCGGATTCACTTTCCTTCGACAGTGCCGTCCTTACAGAGCCTCTGGCAGTTGCCACCCACGGTGTCGGAAAGGCCGAGGCAAAGCGGGGCGAGAAGGCCCTGGTGTACGGCGGCGGCACTATAGGACTGTGCACGGTCGCAGCACTTCAGAGAAAGGGCATTACAGACATAATCGTGTCTGACATAAACGACTTCAAGCTGGGATTCGTAGAGAAGATGGGCGCCATCCCGTTCAATCCGAAGAACGGCAGTCTCGTCGACTTCGTAAAGGAGAAATGGGGCACATCCATCGGAAATCTCTCTGAAGAGACATGGAACGCCGATGTGGTCATCGACTGTGCCGGAGCACCTTTCATTACCGGTGAGTTCATGGCAAACGCAAAGGTGGATTCACGTTTCTCCATCGTCGCCATCAACGGCACACCTGCAGAGTTCAGCCCTCTGTTCCTTCTGGCGAAGGAGGCAAAGATCGCAGGATCCCGCGGATACACTCCTGAAGACATAAAGGAAGCCATCCGGACGCTGGATGACCCTAACTGCAAACTGCCGGCCATCATAACTCACGTGTTCCCTCACGAAAAGTTCCCTGAAGCCATCGAGCAGGCCAGCATCGCCACACAGGCAGTAAAGGTCGTCATCGATTACAACGCCTAAACCTGTTCGGATCCTCCGAGCACCTATGCAAAAGAAGACGGGCATGCTCAAATGCATGTCCGTCTTCGATTTATGCCGTTATCCCTTATCAGCCAAGCGCTTCAAGGCTTGTGAGTATCTTCTCCTTCTTGTCAAGAGCAGCAGCGAGCTTCGTCTTCTCGCCTTCGATCACGTTCTTCGGTGCCTTGGCAAGGAAGCCCTCGTTATTCAGCTTGGAGTTGATTATGGATATATCCTTCTCAACTGAAGCGAGCTCCTTGGAGAGTCTTGCCTTTTCCTTGTCTCTGTCGATCAGATCTCCTGTTGGGATGAAGGCTCTTGCGCCCTCAACTACGATCTGTGAGTACTCCTTGGCGTTCCCTTCAAACTTCTCTACGAGCTTTATATCCTTTGCGAAAGCGAACTTCTCAACGAAGGCCATTCCCTTCTCGAAGTCTTCCCTGTAAGGAGTCTCGATGATGAGATGTGTCTTGTTGGTAGGATGTGCGCCAAGCTCGGCCCTCAGTGCCCTTATCTCCTTGGAGAGAGCGAAGATCCTGTCAAGGCTCTTCTCCTCTGCCTCGAAGTTCATGTCCTCTGAATAGGTCGGCCAGTCGCTGATCATTATGCTCTCGCCGTTATTAGGCAGTGCCTGATAGATCTCTTCGGTTATGAAAGGCATGAACGGATGAAGCAGCTTGAGTGCGCCGTTCATCACGTAGACCAGAACTCTGAGCACATTCTCCTTCTTCTCCGGGTCATCTCCGTTGAGACGGGTCTTGGCGATCTCGATATATCTGTCGCACAGTTCATCCCACAGGAAGTCATAGGCCTTCTGCCGTGCCATTCCCAGTTCGAATGCATCCATGTTGTCAGTGGCTGACTTGATGGTGTTATTGAGCGTGGAAAGTATCCACTTGTCTTCCCGCTCGAGCTCGTCAGGCAATCCCGGAGCGATGTCTCCGTCGATGTTCATGAGGATGAACCTTGCCGCATTCCAGAGCTTGTTTGCAAAGTTCCTTGCGGCCTTTACCTTCTCCTCTGAATATCTTGTGTCATTGCCAGCAGTAGAACCCGTTGCCAGCATGAACCTCAGAGCGTCCGCGCCGTACAGGTCGATTACCTCGAGAGGATCTATGCCGTTTCCGAGGCTCTTTGACATCTTTCTGCCCTGTGAGTCTCTTACGATGCCGTGGATGAGAACGGTGTCGAACGGGCTCTTGCCCATGTGCTCGATACCGGAGAATATCATCCTGGCGACCCAGAAGAAGATGATGTCATAGCCTGTTACCAGCGTGCTTGTAGGATAGAAGTATTTCAGATCCTCGCTGTCCTTGTCAGGCCAGCCCAGGGTCGAGAACGGCCAGAGAGCTGACGAGAACCATGTGTCAAGGGTATCCTCATCCTGCCTCAGGTGGCTCTTTCCGCACTTAGGGCAGACTGTAGGGTCTTCCTTTGAAACTATGATCTCTCCGCAGTCATCACAGTACCAAGCAGGGATCCTGTGTCCCCACCAGATCTGACGGGAGATGCACCAGTCCTTGATGTTCTCCATCCAGTGGTAGTAGATCTTGTCAAAGCGTTCCGGAACGAACTTTGTCTCTCCGCTCCTGACTGCCTCTATGGCAGGCTTTGCCAGAGGCTCCATCTTTACGAACCACTGCTTGGAGATCATCGGCTCGATAGCTGTATGGCATCTGTAGCATGTACCGACATTGTGTGTATACGGTTCGACCTTGACAAGATAGCCCTGCTCCTCGAGATCCTTTACGATCTCCTTCCTTGCGGCATATCTGTCCATACCGGCGTACTTTCCGGTATCCTTTGTCATCTTCGCATCGTCCGTCAGGACCTTGATGACCTCAAGTCCGTGTCTCTCGCCGACTTCAAAGTCGTTAGGGTCGTGTGCAGGAGTCATCTTGACGGCGCCGGAGCCGAAATCCTTCTCGACATAGCTGTCGGCGAATATCGGCAGTTCCCTTCCGACAAGCGGAAGTATGCAGGTCTTTCCGAGAAGATGAGTATATCTCTCGTCTTCTGGATTTACCGCGACGCCGGTGTCTCCCAGCATCGTTTCCGGACGTGTCGTCGCGACAGTGATATATTCGTCAGAGTCCTTTACAGGATAACGGATATGCCACAGCGCGCCTTCCTGCTCCTCGAACTCGACTTCGGCGTCGGAAAGGGCTGTAAGGCAGCTCGGGCACCAGTTGATTATCCTCTCGCCCTGATAGATGAGTCCCTTCTGATAAAGGTTTACGAAGACCTCTCTTACTGCATTGCTGCAGCCTTCGTCCATGGTGAAGCGCTCGCGGTCCCAGTCGCAGGACACGCCCATCTTCTTGAGCTGGTCATCTATCCTTCCGGCATACTTTTCCTTCCAGGCCCAGGCTCTTTCAAGGAAGGCTTCTCTTCCGATATCTTCCTTCGTGATGCCTTCCTTGGCCATTGCCTCTACGATCTTTACTTCAGTAGCGATGGCGGCGTGGTCCGTTCCCGGCATCCACAGGGCTGCGTATCCGCTCATCCTCTTGTATCGGGTCAGAATGTCCTGCAGTGTGTTGTCAAGGGCATGTCCCATGTGCAGCTGACCGGTGATGTTCGGAGGAGGCATCATTATGGTGTAAGGTTTCTTCGTCGGGTCGATCTTGGTGTGGAAATACTTCCTGTCAAGCCACATCTGATAGATGCGGTCCTCGACCCGCTGGGGGTTATACACTTTCTCCAGTTCTTTCATTTGCTTTTTTCTCCTTTTTGATATTTTCCGGGACGTTCCAAATACAAAAAAACGTCCCACAAAATATGGGACGATGAATCACCGTGGTACCACCCAAATTGCCGTATGACGCGGCCACTCCAGGATCCTTTAACGCAGGAATACGCGAAGGCTACTGTTATTTCACTCTCCGGGCTCCAAAGCTACATCCGCTTGCTATCCTGCCGCCTTTCACCTTGCGCGGCTCTCTGTGAGGAATCGTTTCACGAACCTCTTTTTCACAGCCTTTAGTTCTGTATTTGGGTTAATCATATATAAAACGGAGGAAAAAGTCAACAGCATAATTCCTTTTATGCCGTGGCCTCCCTCCGTTTTTCTGTGTTTCAGGCAATGCCGTCGCTTATGTGTCAGTGATGCTTTTCCAGCCTTTGACTTATGCGTTCTTGACTTTCCAGCTGACCGCTTCCTTCCTTTCGGACACGAAGTTTCTGTACAGTCCGCTGTGATCCATCAGTTGCGCGTGCGTTCCGCTGTCGACTATCCTGCCGTTGTCAAGGACGATTATGTTGTCTGCCTTTTCAACGGTCTTCAGCCTGTGGGCGATCATGACTACCGTCTTTTCCCTGGTCAGTTCCTCTATTGCCTTTATGAGTTCGTTCTCATTTTCGGGATCCACGTTTGCAGTAGCTTCATCCAGGAATATTATCGGAGCGTCCTTGATCATCCGTCTTGCGATGGATATCCTCTGCTTCTCACCTCCGGAAAGACTCCGCCCGCCTTCGCCTATCATAGTGTCATAGCCGTTCTCAAGGCTCATTATGAAATCATGGCAGCAGGCCTTCTTCGCAGCCCGGATGACCTCATCCATGGTGGCGTCGCTCTTGCCGAAGCGGATGTTGTTCGCCACCGTGTTCCTGAACAGGTACACGTTTTGGAACACAAAGCTGAAATTCTTCATCAGACTGTCCATGTCGTAATCCTTCTCGTTCCTGCCGCCCAGAGTGACTTCACCCCTGTCCACGTCCCAGAACCTTGCAAGAAGATTGACGAGCGTGGTCTTTCCGCTTCCGGAAGGGCCTACTATGGCAGTAGTCGTCTTCTGCGGTATCCTGAGAGATACGCCGTCGATTATCTTTCTCTTGTCATATGAGAACTCTATGGCGTCTGCCTCCAGATCCCTGGTCTTCGGTTCTATGTCCTCGCCGTCTATCTCCATGCCCGGAACGGCAAGTATTGCCTGTGCCCTGTCGACCGACAGATCCACTACTCTCAGCAGAGCGGAATAATTGCCCCGGGTCTCAAGACTTGTATATATTATGAAGGCAGAGACCGTCATTACTATCGCAGTGAGAGTATCCATCGTGCCGTTAATGCAGAAGAGGCATGAGAAGAAGACCATAGCCACTCCGGTCAGTTTCGCAATGAAGGACTGGAAGGACATGTGAGGGATGAGCAAAAGCTCCATGTCGGTATTGACCCTGACATTCTCATTTACCGCTTCGTTGAGTTGTCTGCTCTTTTCCCCTGTCATCCTGTAGGCTTTTACCTCGGCCATTCCCTGCACATACTCCATGACCTTCTCGACCACTCTCTCGTCAGAATCGATCTTTTTCCCTGCCATCTTCGAAGCCGCGCTCTGAAGGTTCCTGTTCTCCAAAAGATACAGCAGCAGTCCGATCAGGAGCACTGCGGCTATCCTGATGTCAAAAAAAGCTATCATTACAAGGATGACTGCCGTGGTCAGCATTCCGCTGGTAACGAGCATGATGACTCTTGTAGCCACGTTTTCCAGGTTCTGCATCACATTGGTGGCCACCGACGTGATCTGTCCCAGGCTGTTCTCATTGAAATATCCCATCGGCATGTATCGCATGTGCTGGGCTATCTCGATCCTCTTGTTTGCGCAGGTAAAGTATCCGCCCTCGGTCTGGAGCATGGTAGCTCTGGCCTTGACAAGACCTGCACCGATTATGCTGACCAGCATTACTGCAAGCGAGACCAGGATGTCCTTTCCTGTCACCTTTCCGTTGATGAGCGATCTTGCCATGTTTGCTATGGCAGGGATCTTCAGCGCTTCGAATATTGCCTGCAACAGGCTGAAAAAAATGGAAAGCTTGAACTTGTCCGAGTTCTCCTTGCTGCAGAAACGGAAGAATTTTGTTATTACCTTAAGCATCTTCGCTGCCTCCGTCCTTGACTGACATGTGAGCCTCATACATCCTTCTGTAGAGACCGTCCTTCTCCATCAACCGAGCATGTGTGCCGCAGTCATCCACGTTTCCGTCCTTTATGACATAGATCATGTCAGCGTCCGTGACGGTTGATAGCCTGTGCCGTATCACTATGAGCGTCTTGTCACGGGTCAGCCGCGAGACCGATCTCTGTATCACAGCCTCGTTCTCCGGGTCCGTATATGCGGTCGCCTCATCAAGTATGACTATGGGGGCTGCCTTGAGCATGGCTCTGGCTATGCTTATCCTCTGTCTCTCGCCTCCGGAGAGATGTCCTCCGGCAGTGCCGACCACTGTGTCATATCCGTTCTCGAGCCCCATTATGAAGTCATGGCATCCGCTCATCCTTGCCGCCTCTTCCACTCTTTCGTCTAATGCGTCAGGGTCGCCGAGTCGGATGTTCTCCCTGACTGACATGTTGAACAGGTAGTTGTCCTGAGAAACGAACGCTATCCTGTCCGAATAATCCTCCAGAGGTATCTCGCGTATGTCTTTTCCGCCAAGGGTTATCTTTCCGCTGTCCACGTCCCACAGCGAGGCGATGAGCCTGGCTATGGTGCTCTTGCCGCTTCCGGAAGGACCTACGAGGGCGACAAAGCTCCCCTCCGGAATGTCCATGTTTATTCCGTGCAGCACTTCATTCTCGTTGTATGAGAAATGCACGTCCTCCAGTTTCAGGTCATTGCTCCGGGGCAGTTCTCCCATTACCGGTCTTTTCATCTCTCTTGCGTCGATGATCCCCCTGATCTCACCGACGACCGTGCCCAGAGTCCTTATGTCATCGGAGTAGCTCATGACCGTTACGAGAGGGGTGATGAGTCCGACTGACAGTATGATGACCGTTATGAAGTCCGCTGCGGAAAGAGTGCCCTTCCGTACCAACAGTCCGCCTATGGGTAGCACCGTCACCATGTTCGAAGGCATGATGATCATGGCAAAGACATACGGGATTATGCTCCGTCTCATCCAGTCGACGAAGCTGCTTGCCCCTTCGTTGGCGTCCCTCACGAACTTGTCGTAGCTGGTCTTGGTCTTTCCGAAGACCTTTATGACCTGTATGCCGTTGATATACTCGACCGCAGTGTTGTTCAGTTCCTTGGTAGCGGTCACTGTCCTCTCATAATAGCCCCGGCTGGTCAGCATCATCCCGAAATAGCACAGCCGTCCTATCGGAATGGTCGCCATGGCGGCAAAGCCCATCTTCACGTTTATGGTGAAGATGTATATGAGCACGACAACGGGGATCAGAAGGTTCCGCGTGAATTCGGGAACGATGTGAGCCAGTGTGGTCTCAATGGAGTCTATCCTTTCCACAAGGATATTCTTGAGAGCGCCGGATGAATAGCTGATCACGTCACCGAGGGGCATCCTTGCCAGCTTGTCGGTCCCTTTCTTCCTTATCTCTCCAAGCACCCGGAACGTCCGTACATGGCTGTTTGCGGTGCTCAGGGAGTGGAACAGCACTCTCAGCCGCCAGAAGACTGCCATTATGATGCACTTTGATATGAAAGCACGCATGTCCCTGCTGCCTTCCATCAGCATCTTTACGATGTCGCTGACAACAAAGAACGGCGCAACGGAAAAACATACCCCTGTTACAGCAAAAAGAACAGACTTTATGTACTGACTTCTGTGTTCGCCCGCCTGGCTGAGGACCCATCCGAAGGCAGACGGTTCTTTTTTCTTTTCCTTCATTTCCTTTCTCCTAAATGTGAACATATTCGGTTAGCGTTAGCTAACTAACTGACAGATCGTTAACTTTCCCCAAATAAAACTCGACGCCTGATCCCCTTGAGGGGAACAGGCGGTTATTCAGTTATCTTTCAAGACCCAGAAGCTTCTCCCATCCCGGAAGGAAGAAGGATTCGACCACTTCCAGACATCTGAGGGCTTCTTCGTAGCTGTAATCATGTATCACCGGCTCAAAGAGAGCGCTGGTGTATGCAGTCATAAGCAGATGAAGTTCCTTTTCGGATATGGGATGCACGGGATAACCCAGACTCTTCAGATACTCCATCGCAACTATCATGTGCTTCTGCTGTTCAGTCACCATGTCGTGCAGGAAGTTTTCATAGCCTGAGCCCTTTGCGCAGTTGAGAAGGAGAGAATACTCTTCCTTTCTCGGATAGACGAGTTCTCTCATCATGTCTATCTCACTGTCCCGCCAGAGATCCCGGCCTCCGTTGCCAAGGGACCGGTAGCTCCTTTTCCTGTGAGCTTCCAGCCAGCTGTTGATGTCATCCACAGCCGGCCTGACCAGTTCATTGAACATGTCTTCCTTGTTTTTGAAATGTCTGTAGAGCCCTGCTGCCGTCATCCCGGCCCTCTCCCCGATCCTCCTCATGGAGGCATCCTTGAAGCCGTACTGCGAGAATTCCTCTCTCCGGGCCTTTATGATGATCTCGTGGCTCGCTGTCTTATCCTTAGGCAAGCTATCACCCCGATCTTTTAGTTAACAATGTTAACTTATCATTGTTGTGAGGGTTTGTCAACCGTCCCGGGCAGTTTTCTTGTAAAAATTGACACACTTCTATCTTGTTTTTTGATTATGATGTATATATTATTAGATAAAAATAAAATATATAGGAGATATTTGAAATGCCGAAATCACCTGACTTTACTTATGAGATCGTCGAACAGTACGGTAAGCTTGCCGAGGGCAAGGGAGGCTGGCGGACAGAGCTGAACCTGGTATCATGGGGCGGCAGGCCTGCCAAGTACGATATCCGTGACTGGTCACCCGACCACACACAGATGAGCAAGGGCATCACCCTTTCTGATGAAGAGCTGGCTGTGCTCAAAGAGATCATTGACGAGATACTCGGCTGATGGAAGACTACAGAAAGAGATTTCTTGACATATTCGAACGGCACGTCACGAGAGAAGGCAGCAAAAGGCTGCTCGAATGGCTCGACGGGACCGACTTTTTCACCGCTCCTGCCAGCACCAGATTCCATGGTGCTGTTGCATGCGGTCTTGTCATGCATTCACTCAACGTCTATGACGTATTGAAGAAGAGGAACGACGAGAAAAAGGAATACTCCGACGAGACGATAGCCATAGTCGCACTGTGCCATGATTTCTGCAAGATAAACTACTACAAGCAGTCCTACAGAAACAAAAAGAACGAGACCACAGGCGTCTGGGAGCAGGTCCCGTACTATACGGTCGAGGACAACCTGCCCTTCGGCCACGGAGAGAAGAGCGTATTCATAATCGAACGCTTCATGAGACTTTCCACCCAGGAAGCCATGGCCATACGCTGGCACATGGGAGGATTTGACGACACCGCAAGAGCGCCGGGAAACTACACGCTCTCCGAGGCCTTCAACAGATACCCTCTGGCTGTCATGACACACCTCGCCGATCTTGAGGCGACCTATCTGCTCGAAAAGAGAGAAGACAGTGTCAGATAACAGGATCCGTCTGCTTCCCCTCGGCTTCACGAGACTTTTCAGGAAAGGTCTCGGCAGGCTGGTGAGGATCGTCACCTATCCCATAGGCTTCCTTCTTGCCGTGCTTGCCACTGACAGGATAGTCATATCCGTGATGAGACGGCTTAGGACCAGAAGAAAAAGAGACCTCGCAACGCGAGGAAAGAGACTTGCGTCAAACTCCCGTGCCATTATGGGACACGTCGGAAGGATCTCCCTGAACGGGGGCTTCATAGAGGATCAGCAGAATTACCACGCCATACAGTTCGGCAGCAGCAATGCTGCGTCTTCCGGTTGCGGCGCGATAGCCGTTTACAACTGTCTCGACCCTGCCGTCAGGACGCCCTCAAGGTTTGCCGAGATTCTCGACAGACTCGAGAACGGAGGCATAGTCCTTGACGGAAAGCTCGGCACCGACATCACCTCAATGAGAGAGCTTCTGGACGAGATGGGCATGTCCACAAGGATGCTCAGGTTCAGGGACAAAACGAATGACGGTCTTGCAAAGGCAATAGTGCTGGTCATGAACAACCGTTTCAACATCTTTGACGGTATGCACTATATAGTCCTCGAAAAAAGACCGTCCGGCTACTGGATCCATAACGGAGCCGGAGTGAAGGCAATGGGGCCCTTCCCTGACTACAGGACCGCCGTCATAAGGAGCGGAACTAAAAAGGTAAGACCTATAGCGATGTTGGAGGTCGACAAAGCATTATGAGAAAATGCCGTCCCGGCAGGTACCGGGACGGCATTACTGTTTATTCTTTCAACGCAGTCGGCATATCAGAACTGCTGATCCTTCTTCGGGAGCTTCAGCCAGAGAACGACGATCACAGCCGTCATGATGGCAAGGCACACCATATATGCGATGTCATATGAGCCGAAGGTGTCATACATCCTGCCTGAGAATATCGGAGCGAACACTCCGCCCAGCGAGATCATCCGGCTGTAAGGTCCCATGATGGCCCTGTAATCCTTCTTACCGAAGATACCCGGAATGGACATCGGGAACACTACGGCTCCGAAGATGCATCCGAAGGCGATGCCGAGGACAACGAGCCCGAGCATCGGAGTCAATCTGCACATCCACAGTCCCAGAAGTGCAAGCGCAAGCGTCAGACAGGCCCAGCAGAAAGCGATCCTAACCCCGAACCTGTCGAAGAACCTGCCGAGAACGATCTTTCCCGCGGCCATGGCCAGCATTCCGACTGACATGAAGTTGGCGCTGAACACCAGAGAATAACCCTTGTCCTGAAGATGCGGAGATATGGAGGAGTACATGACGTTCATGCAGACTCCCAGGAGCACCGCGATCACGGCGATGATCCAGTAAACAGGCATCTTCCTGGCTTCCCGGTATGTGTATCCCGTCCGTGGAGGCCGCACCTGCCGGCTCTCTTCTGTCTTCTCATCCTGCTCGTGGAGCTTAGGGTCCGTGTAAGGGACAAGTCCCATCTCCTCAGGCCTCAGTTTCAGGAAGAGGAATATGCACGGGATCGCCAGGGCTGCCATGACAACGGCAAGGATCCTGTATGTGTTTCTCCATCCCATATTCGTAATGAGCTGGCCTGCAAGCGCATTGAATATCGCACCTCCGAAGCCGGAACCCATTGAGGCGAGACCGAGTGCAAGACCTACCTTGTCGGTAAACCAGTTGTTGATGAGAAAGGTCATCGGAAGTATCGTCACCAGGCACATCGCGATGCCGTTGAGCAGATAGGTGACATACAGAAGATACATGTTGGATGCGAAGCTGTTTGCAAAGTATGCGGCTACCATCAGCAGGATGGCAAGTCTCATGATCTTTACTATGTTGTTCTCGTTGAATATCTTTCCTGCGAAAAATGAGGCAGCCATGCTTCCCCGGCTCATCAGAGACAGCATGGTGCTGACCGACTGCCTGGAAACTCCAAGGTCATCGCAGATTGGCTTGATGAAAAGGCTGTTGCAGTTCGAGACTATGCCCATGGTCGTAGCCATTACTATGCAGCAGGCTGCCACCACCACCCAGCCGTAAAAGAGTTTTCTCTCCTTCAAAACTATTTCCTTCTCTCTGTTTTTCTTTTTACGAAATATATCACGGTAAATGAGATATGTTCAATGCATCAAGGCAAAAATCGTCATTTCTCACTATCCGCAGACTGTATATGCTTTTCGTTTAGTCATTTTGGTTAGCCGCTTCTTACGGCCTTTTCCCTGTCAGTATCATGAAGGCTTCATACAGATCACTGCATATGTACGATGCCTTCTCTCTCATCTCCCGGTCGGGAGGGAGCATGTCCGGGACCATTATCGGAATGAATCCGCCCTCCTTCGCCGCTCTGATGCCGTTAAAGGAATCCTCCACTATGTATGTGTGTTCAGCATCAGCTTTGAGGAGCTCAGCAGCCTTCAGGAATATGTCCGGCCGCGGCTTGCTCCTTTTTACCATCTCTCCGCCGACGACAACGTCAAAGCAGTCAAGCACTCCCGCTTCGCTGAGCTGCTGCCTTACAAGAGCAGATTCGGTGGATGATGCCAGTCCCAGCCTGAAGCCCTCTTCATGAAGTTTTGTGAGCACTTCCTCGGCTCCGGGCTTTCTGGGCAGCTTTCCTCCGTCATAGCGGCGGTGATATTCGATGAATATCCTGTCTCTGAGTTCGTCGAACGGGAAATCCTCTCCGTACTTTTCCTTGAATATCCTTCTGGACGAGTCCGTGTTGACTCCTACCGTTCGCAGATACACTGATTCGATATCATCAAGTCCCAGCCTGTCCGCAGTCTCTTTCCAAAGCGAAAAGACCGCTTTTTCCGAGTCGAATATGACTCCGTCCATATCAAAAATGACCGTTTTTCTTTCCATGCTCTTCCCTGTTTCCTTTCTCTCCGGCCGAATAGCCGACAGAAAAAATATATCATAAGCACCGCTCGCTGCTCAATAGCACAAATTGACAAGATTTGCAGTGATGGGATATAATGACTTGGCATAAGCGGATATGGCGGAATTGGCAGACGCGCTAGACTTAGGATCTAGTACCCCGTGGTGTGCAGGTTCGACCCCTGTTATCCGCACCATCAGGAAAGCTCTTCGGGGCTTTCCTTTTTTTCGGCTGAGTGGGACCGGCACCGTCTTTATGCCATTTAACATTAAAGTCCTCTTTCCCCTTCACTTCTTTGTGCATAATGCCAAACGGTTTGTGTTATTATCTGCAAAATATACAAAAAAATGTGAAAAACATGTTGACATGCATTTTTATGCGATTTATACTATGGTCATACAAACCATATAAAACGAAGCGAGACAGTTTTATGTACAGACCTCATTCTTCATTAGTCAATAACATGAATAATGAGCAGAACATGAATAATGTTCTGAATTTTGTCGTGGAAAACAACAATGAGGAAGAACGCCAGTCTGAACAGATCAGACCCATTGACATAAACCTGTAACTCAAGTCTTTTTTCAAGGTACTGTGTTACAGCCACAGTACCCGGAGTACATGAACGATTAAGCAATGCATCGTGCTTTGGGGCACGGTGCTTTTTGTTTGGCGATCTCGTCATGACTGATTCGGAGACAAGCCTGTTTCACGGCTTTCTTATATATATATACTGTATGCACTGCATCAAGAAACTTTAGGAGGATGAAAATAATGAAAACTTATGCAGAAGTCGCATCGAGCCCGGTATTGCTGGCGCTTGTTGTGATAGGTCTGGTCTTTGTCGCAGGTCTTTGCGTGATCTTTTACAGAAAGACCTACAACAGAGCCCTTGAGCTGGGGATCTCCAAGGAGACTCTCTCAGCGGTTAAGAAGAACACGATATCTCTGACGATAGTGCCTTCGATCTCTATAGTCATCGGTCTGTTTACGCTCTCTACAGTCATCGGCACGGCATGGGCATGGTTCCGTCTGTCCGTCGTCGGTGCCGTCACTTACGAACTCATCGCAGCTCAGATGACGACCGCAGCGCTCGGCTTCGAAGAAATGACCAGCGCCATGGGCTCAGATGCTTCGACATTTGCTGCCATCATGCTCGTTATGAGCGTAGGTATCATATTCGGAAACGTATTCAACCTTTTCGCCGGCAAGGCTCTCGTTACCTCTATGAAGAACGCCGGTTCAAAGCAGGGCGGTTTCGGACCTGTCATGAACGGTTGTTTCATGCTTGCTCTCATGGGCGTCATGCTGCCGTTCCAGGCTGTCAAGGGAAAGGTGTTCATCGCAGTAATGCTCACCTCGCTTGTCGTTTCATTCCTGATCAACCTGATCATCAAAAAGACCGGCGCGACCTGGCTTGGCAACTTCACAATGGCTTTCACTCTCATCATCGGAATGGGTTCATCCCTTCTGTGGCTCAACATTCTTTAAGGAGGATCTATCATGCAGGACGAGAAAAAATATAACGACAGTATACATTTGATAGGACGTTTGGGCACCATCGGTGCCATAGGTTTTATGGTCGGCATTCCTATACGGATCTGTGTGGTCTACAATTGCTTCCCTTCCATGTCCACAGTCATGGGCGCGGCAGGCACGCTTCTGGCCATGTTCATTCCATCTGCCATATCCGAGGTCATCAGCTATGCTCCGATCCTCGGTTCGGCTTCATACATAACCTTCATTACCGGCAACGTAATGAACCTCAAGCTTCCTGTTGCGATCTCAGCTCAGAACATCGCTGGAGTCACGTCAAATACTCCTGAGTCTGATGCCATCTCCACGATGGCGGTCGCGCTCTCATCACTTGAGACCCTTGCCATCATTGCAGTCGGCGTGCTGCTCCTGACTCCGCTTCAGCCTCTGCTCTCAACGCCTGCCATCACGACAGCTACCGGCTACATGGTCCCTGCTCTGTTCGGCGGACTCCTTCTGGGCGTATACAAGCAGAACGGAAAGAAGAGGATAAAGAACAAGTGGATCCTTGCACTGTTCCCGATACTTGTGGTCGGCATAGGCATAGTGATATGGCCTTCTCTCACAAGCTATCAGGGCTACTGCATACTTGCGATGATCGTTCTCACACTGGCTCTGGCATATATCCTGTACAAGGCAGGCATCGTCAAGGAGTACACTGTAGGCGAAGAGGAAACAGCATCGACTGAGGAAACGAAATAAAAGATCGATACTGCACATACAGTATCCTTCAAAGAGCATAAAACGATGCTGAATACAGACTGTCCATGGCAAATCCGCCGCGGGCAGTCTGCTTTTTATACTGAAAGTCCGGCTTTCCATAAATGGAAGTTGTCCGGAGAGCAGCATTGTATTATCATATATATAAGCAAACAATTCACACCTCGCAGACAAGGAGAATGCATAAAATGGCATACATACATATGGATCTCTACTCAAGAGCGCTTCAGCGCACGGTCTCCGTCAGGGCATTCATCCCTGCCGACAAGACCACCTATGAAAGCCAGCCGCTTCCGCCAAAGAAACCTTTCAAGACCCTGTATCTTCTGAACGGTTACTTCGGAAGCGATATCGACTGGCTTGCAGCAGGAAAACTGCACTATCTTGCCACGACCTACAACATGGCAGTTATCCTCCCTTCCGGAGAAAACAAGTTCTACGTTGACCAGGCTGGCACCGGCGAAGCCTTCGGCAGGTTCATCGGAGAGGATCTTGTCGAACAGACAAGAAGGATATTCAATCTTTCAGACAAGAAGGAAGACACCTTCATAGCGGGTCTGTCAATGGGCGGCTACGGCGCGCTCAGAAACGGCTTAAGATATGCTGATACCTTCGGCTATATAGTTTCTCTTTCTCCGGGCATCGTTGATGAGGAGTTCCTTGATATCGAGGCAAGGGGGAAAACTCCGGGCTTTTCTGAAAGCTATGTGGCTTCAGCTGCCTTCCTGAACTCCGTATTCGGAACCGTCGAGCAGCATATAGGAAGTGACAATGACATCAGGGCACTGTATGAAGGTCTTCGCAGGGATGGAAAGCAGATCCCCAGGATCTATCTTGCATGCGGAAGCGAAGACATGCTCGTAATCGGCAGCGTAAGGAAGCTCAGGGACTGGTTCAATGAGAGAGGGGCAGATCTGGTCTATGATGAGGGACCGGGCGTGCATGACTATAACTTCTGGAACGAGCACATCATACTCGCAGCAGAGAATTTCCTGCCGGTAAAATGAAGAAGACACAGATCATACCGGATCTTTCCCTGTTTCCGGAACCTATAGCAGGCTTTATCGACGGAGCTGAAGTATACGACTCAAGCAGTTCCAGACAGGCCAAAGTGCTCTACATAAAAAACAAGGGGCTTTATCTCAAGGAAGCAGAAGCCGGAAGGCTCAAGAATGAAGCTGAAATGACCGGGTACTTCCACAGACTGGGCTTGTCGGGCGAGGTCCTTTTCTACGGCACTGTCAGTGGCAAGGACTGGATGCTCACACGCGAGATACCGGGAGAGGACTGCATCGACAAAAAATACCGTTCCGACCCGAAAAGGCTTTGCAGAAAAGCTGCCTTCCTCCTCAGAGAGCTTCACCGGACTGACTTTGCGCTCTGTCCTGTAAGGGACGCCATGGACAGATACAGGCAGAGAGTCCTTGAAGGGATGGACGGAAAGTTCTATTCACCCGACCGTTTTCGGGGCATCTGGGAGTTTTCATCTCTCGAAGACACAAAGGCCGCGGCCAAGGAAGGTCTGATGCTCCTGAAGAGCGAAGCGCTCATCCACGGAGATTACTGCCTGCCGAACCTGCTGCTGAATGACTGGGAGTTTTCGGGATTCATTGACCTTGACCTCGCCGGGATCGGCGACAGGCATATCGACCTCCTGCAGTGGATCTGGTCGATGCATTACAATCTGGGCACCTGGGAATACACCGATCTTTTTCTGAACGAATACGGGATCGGCAGGGCGGAGAAAGAAACGCTCAGGCTCTATGTCGCAATGGATATGCTCATTGAATAGCAAATGAAGTCAATGATTGACATTGACGGATCAAATGAGCTAATTAAATACACTATTAAAGGGGTGCAGTCTTGCTGTCTCCTGACGCGGAGGTAATATATTAAAATGAAAAAGTATCTTAGTCTCATCTTTGTAGGAATCATGGTTCTTTGCCTTGTTGCCTGCTCTTCCAAGGGACAGGAACGGACTGAACCTGTCAAGTCGAATCCTGACTACTATGGTACCTACATAGTCACAGAACTTCATTCTCTTGACGGATCCATTACAGATGAGCGGTTTAGGGTGGCTCTCGCTCAGATGAGAGAGAACAATCAGCTGTTCTATATGGACATCGGCGACGAATCCATAATGTACAATCCTGACGGCAACGGTGGCTACGACGAAGTCAGCATGATTGCTGATTTTGACAACCTGCTCTTTAAGACTGGACCTGACGATCCCGGCATGTCCTTCATGTATGTGGGCGGAAAGATCATCATCGATGAGCCTTCCAGCAAAGTGCAGTTCGTGCTTGAAAAAATATAATATTGAATAACTGTCAACCATCGATGAGCTTCTTCCAATGGAATTCTCCGGAAGAAGTTCTTTTCATTTATCTTTTAACAAAACAGTTTTCAACTCGTCTGGTGTTTTCTCTTTATCGAAAATGACTGGAAGTTTTCGGGATTCATTGAACTTAACCTTGCCGGGATCGGCAGGGCAGAGAAAGAAACACTCAGGCTCTATGCCGCAATGGATATGCTTATCGAATGACATATTCAGTCAATGATTGACATTGACGGATTAAAATGACATAATCAAATAAACAATTTAGGGAGTGCAGTCTTGCTGTCTCCTGATACGGAGGTAATATATTAAATGAAAAAGTATCTTAAACTAATCCTTGCTGGAATCATGGCTCTTTGCCTTGTCGCCTGCTCTTCCAAGGGACAGGGACAGGAACGGGCTGAGCCGGTCAAGGAAACTCCTGATTATTATGGAACCTACATCGTCACAGAATTGCACTCTCTTGATGGATCCATTTCAGATGAGCGGTTTGAACGGGCTCTCGCTCAGATGAGAGAGAATAATCAGCTGTTCTATATGGACATCGGCGACGAATCCATCATGTACAATCCTGACGGCAACGGCGGCTACAGCGAGGTCAGCATGACGGCTGATTTTGACAATCTGCTTTTCAAGACCGGTCCTAGCGATCCCGGCATGTCCTTCAAGTACGAGGGCGGCAAGATTATCATCGATGAGCCTTCGAGCAAAGTACAGTTCGTTCTTGAAAAACAGTGACATTAACCGAAACTGAATGAATAAGAGCTTCCCCTTATGGAATTACCTAAAGAGGAAGCTCTTAGTTTTTATTGATTCATTTCAGCTTTTTTCTGATCGCTTTTGTTCCCATTCTTCCGCCAGAGCTGAAAAACGCCTTAAACTTCTCAGTCATCTGACGCTGTATTTATCCTTTTACCATTTTCTTCAATTTCCCATATATCTTTCTGGCAACATGGTAGCAATAGATACCTGTCGTCGCGGCTGCCATTCCGGCCGCCGAGACCTTTTTGCCGGCTGCCCGGACTTTGAGCCTGTATTCGTCCTTAAGATATACCGGGCTTTTGGTGTTGCCGCTGCCCCAGTGGACCATGAACGCAGAAGGGATCACTCCCCTGTCTTTCTGATATATGTCATCAAAACGGACTGTTCCTTTCTCCATATTGCTCTCAAAGAAGGTGGTATGAGGATAGAAACAGATATCCGGTGAGCTCTCACCCGCCGTTTTGAAACCGCAGACAGCCATTGCCAGCGCAAAGACAGGTTCGTCTGCAGGCTCGGTAAACTGCCTGAAGGTGTAGTCATGAAAAGTGTCGAGGATATGTCTTTCCAGAGAGTAGAACTCATTCAGCTTCTCCCCTTTTCTAAGGTAGTAGACTCCTCCGATAAAATCGGGAATATACTTCACTTTTTCAGAATAGCTGCCGACCTCTTCCTTTTTGAACCATCCGTATTCATAATCAAGAGGATAATTCTTCCCAAAAGCAGAGAATTCGCCCGCACCCCGGAACATGTCCCAGAAGCTGTTGAGATCCATATATGCCAGACAGTCTGCATCGATGAATATCGTCTCATCAAAGGGAATAAACTCAGGCAGCCTGAGCTTGTCGACATATGAGAAGGTCGGCTCGTCGATGATGACAGTCATGTCAAACTTGTCCGAGTACCGGTTCTTCCTGTCGCAGATAAGAGCGAACGGCATCGGGTCAGCGGAGTGAAGCCTGTATGAATCAAGAAGATTCGCTGCTATCCTGTAGTAGTTATCCTTCCCTGTTGCGATCGTAACAAAACCTCGGCTCATCTCAACTCTCCCGTTCTTCTTCTCGCCGTCCTGCCTTCAAGTAGACAGTTCATGCATTTTTATTATACTCTCACCTGCAATAAATACAATCTGCCCGCCTATTCCTTTACATAAAGAAGTCCTCCGATCCCTTCAGGGGACCGGAGGACCTTTGCGTCTGGTAAAGGTTCAGACCGGCAAATATTGCTGCAACGTAAAGGACCGCCGTCATGTGCCCAGGCTTTCCGAGGGTTCCCGGCTTACATTTTTCTATGCATTGCCGGTCTGATATGTGACATTAAGCAATGTATCATATGATACGGTTCTTCACCCGGACCTGACAGCATCTCACGACTCAGAGCTTGGACATTTCTTCAAGAGCTTCGAGATCGATTATCTCTATCCTTCCCTTTCCGGTCATGATGAGACCGGCCTCCTGAAGCTCCTTGCAGACTCTTGTGACCTGCACTCTCGAAGCATTCACTGCTCCGGCAAGCTCATCTCTGGTCATCTTTATCACCCTTCCGTCAGGATCTGTCCTGACACACAGACAAAGGAAGGCGACCAGCTTGGACTTGACGTCCGAAAGGCTCTTTGCCTCGGCGTCCAGACACATCAGTCTCAAAACGTATCCGTAGTACTCGAGCAACGCATACGGAAACTCAGAATCAACGGAGCCTATCACTCTCAGGTCCCTTTTGTTGACTTTCAGAAGCTCTACTTCCGTGATCGTCTCGACATTCACCACTGCCGAGGCACCTTTTGATATGACGTCCATGGCAGTCAGCGATCCTCTGCCGTGATAGCCCAGTATCCTGACATAGCCCTCTGCATTGGTCGTATATACCTTGACCATCCCCTTCAGAATGAAGAACATGGTATCGAAGTTTTCCCCGCTTCTGCTTATGACAGTGTTCGCAGGCACTGTGACCTTTTCTGTACAGTATTTCCTGAAAAGCCCCTCATAACTGGCTAACTCGTTAGGTATGATGTAGCTTGGGTATGTGTAGAACGATTCTTTCATGATTGTTCCCCCCGTTTTCCAAACAACATATATGTATCATTCGATATTATTTTAACATATTTTGTTTAACACTTGTATATCCTGAGATATTTATACTTTTTATCGATCCTCGTTAAAATATAAACAAGGATTCAGTGGCAGCAGAGGGCTGCCCTGTAAATTGAGATTAATAAGGAGAGAATTAGAAAATGAAAACCTTTCCGCATCTTTTTGAACCAGGCAAGATAGGCAATCTTGAGATCAAGAACCGTATCTGCAAGGCTCCTCAGTCGTCAGGTATGAACAACATGGACGGCACCGTTTCGGAGAGAGCAATTAGATACTACAGAGATCAGGCTGCCGGCGGCACCGGAATGATCATTGTCGAATACGCATACGTAGACGAGATCGGTTCCAAGTCAGCACACTGCCACCTCGGAATATCGAGCGACGAGCATATTCCTGGATTGGCATGGCTTGCTGAGAACATCGAGGAAATGGGCGCAGTCCCTGCCATCCAGATCGAACACTGCGGCAGACAGAAGTTCCTAGGAACGCAGCCAATAAAGGCTCCTTCACGGATAGCATGGCCGCTTCTGTATCAGCAGCACGGCCTCGAGGCTGTACCTCAGGAGCTCACCATCCCTGAGATCCATGAGATAGTCAAGTGCTTCGGCGACGCAGCACTAAGAGCCAAGAAGGCAGGCTTCAAGCTCGTTGAGATCCACGGAGCTCACGGCTACCTGCTCACAAACTTCTTCAGCCCTACGACAAACCACAGGACTGATATGTACGGCGGTACTCTTGAGAACAGAGCAAGGATCTATTTTGAGGTCTATGACGACATTCGCAAGAAGGTCGGTCCTGACTTCCCTGTTACCATCAGACTCAGCGGCACAGACTATGAACCGGACGGATTCCCTATCGAGGATACCATCTGGCTGGCAAAGCAGCTTGAGGCACGCGGACTCGACGGCATCAACGTTTCAGGCGGCGACCATCACACAATGATCCACCAGGTCACACCTATGGCTCTTCCTGTATGCCACAACGTATGGGCAGCAGAGGCCATCAAGAAGGCTGTCAACATTCCTGTCATCGCTTCAGGTTCCATCACACTTCCTGAGTATGCAGAAGACATCATTGCTTCAGGCAAGGGTGATTTCGTAGCTCTCGGCAGACCTCTGTGGGCTGATCCTGAGTGGGCAAAGAAGGCAGAAGAAGGACGTCCTGAAGACATCCGTCCTTGCCTGCGCTGCAACGAAGGCTGCCTGGAGAGGACATTCTTCCAGTACAAGGCAGTCACATGTGCAGTCAACCCTCAGATAAGCCGTGAAGGCGAGCTCAAGATCGCTCCGACCGACAAGCCGAAGAAGATAGCTGTAGTAGGCGGCGGTCCTGCAGGCATGGAGGCAGCAAGAGTAGCCAAACTGCGCGGTCACGATGTAACCCTTTTTGAAGCTAACAAGCTCGGCGGACTTCTCTTTGAGGCAGAGGCTCCTGAATTCAAGAGCGACATCCGTCCATTCCATAAGTATCAGGTAACTCAGATCGAGAAGCTCGGAATCCCTGTCATCTACAAGAAGGCAGAAGCCGGCGATCTCAAGGACTTTGATGAAGTCATCTGCGCAACAGGTTCGACACCTTCCATCCCTCCTATCAAGGGAACCGATAAGTACGGCATCACGGCTCTCGAGGCCATCGATGATCCTAAGAAGGTCGGCAAGAAGGTCATCGTTGTCGGCGGCGGTCTCGTCGGTACAGAGACAGCTCTGGATCTTGCAGAGAAGGGACACGATGTAACAATAGTTGAGATGCTGCCTCAGATCATGAACGATGTAGCATCTACAGACCTCATCGCCTATTCAGAGCGTATTGCAGGACTGGACAACATGAAGATCCTCACCGGCACACGTCTCACTGAAGTAAAGAGAAAGGGAGTCGTTGTCTCCAACGCAAAGGGCACGTTTGAGCTGGACGGTGATACTGTCATCCTCGCCCTCGGCTTCAAGAGCAACAACGGACTCGCTGCAGAGCTCAAGGCTCGGGGCAAGCCGGTAAAGGTCATCGGCGACGCTGTCAAGCCTGGAAAGATCATGGATGCCATCCACACAGCATACAGAACAGCTCTGTATATCTGATAAGCGGAACTATTCCTGACCGACACTGATCAGGATCAACAAAGACTATTCAGCTTACTCCTAAGCGACATATGCATGAAGAATCCCTTGCACGGGCCTTTCGGGTCCATGCAAGGGACTTCATTATTCCTATTCCTTAATGATGCTCCAGGCTTCTATAAGCCTGTCAAGGGTCCATGCGGCATTTGCCGGGCTCGTGGATGGCAGGACCACTGCTTTCATGCCCAGCTTCTCACTTTGAAATTTTTGGAACAAAGCTCCGGATGTCTTCCCGTTACAGAATATCCTGCTTACTCCGGATCCGGATATGATGCCTGCAAGGTCTGCGGGGACAGCATTTTTTATGGTGCTGTCACTGGAGCCTATGATATCGCAGCTGTATATTGTATCGTACAGGGCTATGCCGTGTCTGAGCAGGACTTCCCTTTTGCCGTCAGAATCGTCCGGCATCTCTTCACAGAGCAGGGCTGACATCACCTTCCAGAATCTGTTCTGCGGATGTCCGTAATAAAAGCCTTTCTCTCTTGATCTTGCAGACGGGACACTGCCCAGGATCAGTATCCTGGAGTTTTCATCGTATACCGGTCCGAAGGTATGGACCACATGTATGTATCCGGCCTTTTCCATCCGTACTATTTCTTCATCCTACCGTACTCAGTGCCGGTGTCTATATGAACATCAGGCTCTGCGGTCAATTCAAATCCGACATCCTCGCTGAATATCATGATGATGTCGCTTCCTCCGAAGAGGAAGTAACCGAGAGGGTCTCCCTTTTTGACTGTTGCTCCAGGCACGACCGTGTCCTCAAAATTGACTGACGATACCTGGCACATGCCGACCATAACGATACCGACATGTCCTCCGCCCGGTGTCTCAACTATTACGACCCCTCTTGTCTCTATCGACTGCCATCCGAACACTCCGGAGAAATACTCCTTGTATATGCCTTTGTCAGGCAGCCATGTGATGACTCCGCCCGGCGCATCATCCTGAGGGATCACGAAGGCTTCCTTGACCGTGCCGCTTACCGGAAAATGGTACCTGTGGTAGTCATTTATGTCGAGGAACGTGTGGGTCAGCTTTCCGTTTCTGAAGGAGTCTGCATACTTGCTCTTTCCCAGAAGAACGGATACCTTCGTAAGCATTCCCGTCTTTATGGACAGGCCGCCGATCTCAGTCGGATCGTTTGCGATGACCTTGCTGTCCGAATCGATATCCCAGATACCCTGAGGGACTGCATCTGCAGGTGACACTACCACAAGGTCATCATCAGGATGGGCTATCGGTCTCTTTGAAGGATCGCTCAGCCTTCTGGCGAAGAATTCGTTGAAGGTCCTCCAGTTCCTGTGATCCTCATAGGTCCCGTCATCGAGGTGGAAATCCGGATTGGAAAGGGCGTTAATGTAGCACTCCTCATTCCAGGATTCTGTCGTGTTCAGATACGATCCGTTGACTGACAGGAATTTGATGAACCAGCTCCTGAACGGTTCATGATAAATAAGGGAATAATGGAAATAGCCCTTATCCTTCAGCTCCTCAAGCGGCTGGTCGCAGACGAAATACAGGCAGCCCATGCTTTGATTGATATTGTCGTAAAGACCGTCAAAATCACCATACGGCTCTATCTCCCATGGCATGCAGCGATAGCATCTGTCAATGAACTTATAGTAAGCCTCCAGTGATACTACCGGATTTGTCATCGGGTCGGGATTCAGCTTCTTTCCCTGCTCTATCGCCTTTTCAAGCAGCCGTTTGAGCGAAGCGTCATGCTCCACTGTCCTTATGAGATCCCATGTGATCTCTGCGTGGGTGGCATCACCCACTATATCAGTCGTAAGTCCCGAATACGGGGAGTAATACTTGTTCTCCATATCTTCTGTTCCTTAAAATATACCGATTGAATAGCTTCCTGTTTCGATTATATATTAATCTCTCGCATCTTTCTATACCCTGACTGAGAAGTTCGGACTTATGAGCGGAAATACCGTCCGGAATGCTAAAATCATCAAAGATATCCTTGACATAGAGAAGTGAATCTACTAATATTTTAAAGGGCACTCTATAGCCGATCCCCCGGATCGGCTATTTTTTTTGGATAAAGCCCCGGCAGGCAAACAAAACTACACCGAATTCAAGGATGGAATATATGGAACCCGAAAACAAGCAGTGGGATAATGTGCGTCTGACACCGGTTTTTTCAGACGAAGACACAAAATGCTATGCGATCACAGGCGGAGGATACAAGAATCCTTACTACATCATTTCTCATCCGGAGACGAGTAGGCTCATGAACAGCCCTGAAGTGGTCGGATATGAGGTATATGAATGCCTTCTCCCTTCTACGCGCAGAATGCTCAGATACCTCAAGGAGCAGGGCAAGATCTCGTCCGCCAATATCCTTTCCATCCTCAGAGGAGCTCTCAACTATCCTATGGAGGAGAGCTGCTACAGAGAGGGCATCCTTGTACATGACATAAGCTTCCTGTCCAGCGAAAGGATATTCCACAACGATGAGCTGGCGGGACTTGAGATCAAGTATTCCAAGCTTGCCACAGTTCCAAATTCCACGCTCGTTATCGGCGACATAATCGCCTCAGGCGACACTCTCGTAAACTGCCTGAAATTTGTCACCGAATACTACAGAAAACATAATGTCAAGCTGAGGAACATCATATTCTTCACCATCGGAGCCTTCAGAGGCATAGAGCTCATGGAGAAGTTGTCTGAAGAGTACCGTGAATTCTGGCCTGAGTTCGAGGGCTTTATAGGAGTGTATTACGGCGGTGCATTCAACATGTACTACGACCGCGGATTGACGGGCATACAGGTACCGCTGGTAGACTTCTACTGGAAAGGAGGTCTCGTCTCTCCTGAATTCAGAAAGAGGACCCTTCAGGATGTCGATGCATTGTTTGAAAAATGCACGATCTATGATGGAGGCGCAAGAAGATATGAGATCCGGGATCATATCCGAGAAGTGATGGAATACTGGAAGGAAATGGAAGAGCGTTCGGATATCATCGATTTTGATGCATTCCTTCATGACAAGCTCGGTTACCGGACTCCGATATCCTTTGAAGACTGGATCATGGTCAACCATTACCAGGAACTCGACAGAACCGAGATGATGGAGCTCTATGAAACCGAGAAGCGTTTCCTCAGGCATGTCAAGGAAAGCGGCATGAACCTCAAGGAACTCAGCCAGAAGAGGCAGAAAGAGTTCCTCGAGGCACTGGATGATTTCATCCTATAGAACAAAAGGCATATGAAAAAGGTGCGGATCCGGATAGGATCTGCACCTTATCTTTTTTATTAATCTATCAAGCCTTTATTCTTTAGATCCGACATGATGATCCTGTCCACTGGAGAAACCTTGTCCAGATCCTCACTTGTCAGCCATACGATCTCTTCTATCTCGGAATCAGGTTTCAGTTCTCCGGTAAAATCCGCATAGTAGCATGTCATCTGAACTATCACGCCCCGGTCGTGGCCGTGAGCCTGAGCACAGTAAACTCCGACATATCCTATTGAATCCTGCACTATATCCACACTCAGCTCCTCTTTGACCTCTCTCACAAGCGTCTGGAAGTCGCTTTCCCCTGCCTCACGCTTTCCTCCGGGGATGTAATAGACATCCTTGCCCTTTGAGCGGGTGCTGAGCAGCTTTTCGTCTCTTATATATATAAACGCGATCTTATCTATTATCCTGCTTGGTTCGGCTTTTGTCTGCCGTTCCTGCTGAGCAGATAGTGCCGTCGCTCGCTGATAAGAGCTGCTTGCCGTTCTGTTCTTTGCACGCTTCATGAGGGATCGTGCCCCTTCCACGACTGTCCTTGAAACCACAGATTCGATCTTTCTGAAGACGAATGTCCAAAGGGCGCAAATTGCCAAGATCACAAGTGCATAAAGGACCGTAAACCTTAAATACATTCTGAAGGCTTCACTTCCGTCTGTGACCAATGTAGCAAATCGGGTCCTGAATCCGTATGTTACCATCAATTCCAGCACGAGCACGTGCCAGATATATATGCCCAGGGTCCGTGATGACAGGCGGTTCACAGCTCTCGATATGCCGCCTTCTGCAACCGGCAGAGCCAGCACGAACAGACAGACCAGCATGGCACTAGCCAGCCCCGCAAAGGAAAACTGTGCTCCGTTTCCCTGCAGCCCGAGCTTCGTTTGAAAGACAGTTCGGCAAAGGTTAAGCGCGGCAAAAGCCAGCGGACTCACGAAGCCTATCTTCTTTATTCCGGGAACCCGCTCTGCTATATAATAGACCAGATTTCCTGCGATCACTATCAGGATTCCGGGCACGAGACATGTGAGGGGCACCTGAACGCATCTGAAAAGCCTGTTGTCCAGAAGATCGTTGATCGCAAAGAGGGCCAGGATGACCGCCAGTGATACATATGCATAAGTTGTCTTTTGCTTGAGTCTCTTAAGAAGAAATACTATTGCCGGTGAAAAAGCCACGATCAGGATATGGAGATATAGATACCACAGATGGCCTGTGTTGTGAATGACCGGATTCCATGTGATCATGCATTTCAAAAAGGCTGATGCGGATCGACGGACTTGTTCGGAAGACGACAGGCCTCCTGAATATATGATTATGAGAAGTGTGTATCCCAGCAAAGGCAGAAATATCCTCTTGAGGGTCTTTTTGATCGAAGAGTAATAGCTGAAATCTCTGTCGATAAAGAATCCGGTTATCAGCAGGAACACGCTCACAGGCTCAGCTATGAGATTTGAGAACAGAGTCCTGGAAAACAGCAATGTTCCGCCGACGGAGCTGTTCGGCTTGCTGTGGAGCATTATGACACACAGACAGCAGATCAGGCGCAATGCTTCTATCCTTGCATCGCGCTGTTGTCCCGCAGTGTCCTTCCTCATGTGCTCCATCTTTGCCGGTCCTCTTATCCCTGACTGTTTTTGTCATCCGGTTCGATTATACCATATACAACTGTATTAAAGAATGCAAACAGCAAAAAACGGCAGCCGAAGCTGCCGTGTATGGTCTGCTGCTTTATTCCGATTTGAACATTTTCCGGCATCGCTCCATGACTTCCGAGAACGTCCATGAGCAGTGACCGTAGTTGATATGACTTCCGTCTTCGGTCCATCCGCACAGAAAAGGCATATTGTCTCCGGCATCGTTTCCCATTTCGATACTGTAGAAACGCTTTTTCTCAAATTCAGGATCAAACAGCATCAATGCAGCATAGCTCAACGGCTCTGCAATAGGCTGAGGGAACATGACTGCCAGGGCCAGAACGTCCTCATCCAGCTTTACCGGCTCAACGATGAAATCCTGTGGAGAATACGGATTCTCCTCTTTCTGATCCCGGAACATACTGTCTATGAAATCATACAGCATGTCTTTTTTCTGTATCGCTGCACTTACGAATGCTCCTGTCTGCGTAAAGAACAGTTCCGGCAGCAGCTTATGCTCGAAATGATAAGTAATATTGTATTGGCTCATTTTCGTCTCCTTAATCAGTTTGGCAATTTGGAATGACCATTCATATCATCACTCCACCTTAAAATCGTACAATTCATCAAACAGAGATGCGATCCTGTAGCCGTCGAGTTTAGCATCAGTCATGAATTCATCCACAGACCGGTAGCAGTCATCGCCGAATCTCACCGTGGCCGAACCGTTCTCCTCTTTGGAAGCGATGACCCTGTAGGACCGGCCGTCGAATTTGAATGTCACCTCGGCAGGTCCTTTGAGGATATGATACAGATCGAACAGTCCGATGTCGTTATAATTGACCTCTCTGAGGCGGTAGATCTCTTCTATCATCCGCTTCATGGAGTTGTAATTGCCGAAGAAGCTGTCTCTCTGGAGTCTGTACGACAGTTCCTCTCTTGCTCTCTCATAAAGCTCAAGCACTCTCTTGATCTCGCTCCTTCCTGAAAGGATCTTTGCCATCCTTGTATATATCTCCGGAATGAGGTCGACATTTCCGCTCTTCTCGATCTCAGTGTACATCCCGGTTATCATACTGCAGTATCGCTCATAATCCTTCTCAACTCCGTAACCGTTCTTGTACATGTCGGCTATTTTGTATCGGGCGACGTCATCACCGAGCTCCCGCGCTCTGGAAAAGCAATCAAAAGCCCTGGCGTAATCCCTGGTCCCGGTCCTCCCGTAATACCAGATATATCCAAGGTCTGACAGAGCATACCTGTTGTTCCTCTTTGCAGCCATATCGTAGTACTTAAGCGCAAGATCGAACTTCTTGTCGGCATAGTAGAGCGCTCCGAGATCGACAAGATAATCGGAGTCTTCCGTCCGGTTCGCAAGAAGCTCCAAGGCCTCAGCATAGGCGACCTTGTCGACATCTGTTTTATCGAAGGAATCATAATATTTGCGGACTATCATCCTTGCTTCATCAATCGTCATATACATGCCTTCTTTCCCATGTATCATTTCTTTATCTGCTTCGATTATATAGTTCCTGCTGTTTTCAATCAATAAGACCGGCGAGCCGGAACTGCTCATTTTCCTTTATTATCATACAGGAATACCTCGCGTTATTTGTCCCCTGCGCTGCGACATTCCTGCCTGTACTGCGAAGTATGATAGCCGTGGAAAAGCCGAAAGGATTCAGTCTTTGGAGGATCAGAAATGAAAAGGAAAAGCAAGAGAGAAAAAGAGCTGGATACGATACTTATGGATTTCTATGCGGTCGGGATGTCGCTTATGCGAGGCAATGCCGGTTTCAGGTACACGCCTTTGGCCAGCGCCATGAAGTTTGGCCATCCCGGAGATATCCTGATCGAGGAGCTGGATAATATCCTGTTCAGAACGAGAGATAAAAGCCCGGATGCGATGATGGACTTCCGGAAGTTCATTGAAGGGATGATCGAGGAGTTCGCCATCTTCGAGTTAGAAGAGCCGCTTGAAAAACTGAGACGGTTCCTGGAAGAGGATCCAAAAGATACGGAAAACGCCAGGAAATAACTGAAAACATGCCCTGCACCGCGTGAACTCCATCGGTGCAGGGCATTGGCTGTCTATATTCTAATGACGTAAGAACGATCGTTATTTCTTTCCGAGCATAAGGTCCTTGCCGGCGTTCCATGCCTTGGCCACCTTCTCGCCTGTCACATAGTAATCGTTCCTGAACTGGTCGAAGATAAGGGCATTGAGCTTGGTCGGATCTACCTTACCCTTCTCATCGAGGACACTCTCCTCTGCCTTTACATTGACTATCTTTCCAACGATCGCAGATACATATTCATCCTTGAGATGCTCCTGAAGCTCGCACTCCATGACGACCGGGAACTCTTCGATTATCGGAGCGTTCACCTTGTCGCTCTTGACGGCGTGGTAGCCTGTCCTCTCGAACTTGTCATCGATCTTGTTTCCTGATGCGATTCCGAAGAAGTCTGCGACATCGACATGAGCGGCATCCGCAAGTGCTACGGTAAATGCCTTTGTCTCCATGATGTTCAGCCAAGTCTTCTTTCCTTCTCCTATAAACAGTATGATCTGATCCATGTCAGAGATCTGTCCCCAGGCAACGTTCATAACGTTGACCTTATCATTTTTGTCATATGCTGCTACCATCAGTACCGGCATTGGATAAACTGCCTGTACCAATCCGAGATCCTTCTTCATTTTGTTTCTCCTTCTAAGTGATAACGGGTCTGAATGACCCTTGATTGCGATTACGGAAATATGATATAACTAAACCATAAAACAAACAAGTACCTACATTTTTGTTATGTACTTACTCGGAGGTAAGCAATGAACAAGAGGATCGAGGAAGCTGATTTTTCACAGACAGGATATAGCTACACTCTCTCGCTTATATCAGGGAAATACAAGCCGGTCATCCTGTATTGTCTTATGGAATATGAGCCTGTCAGGTTCAATGAAATGCAGCGATATATGAAAAATGTCGCAGACAAGACGCTAAGCCGGAACCTTAAGGAATTGGAGAGTGACGGATTGATCGTAAGGACTGTCTATCCCCAGATACCTCCCAAGGTGGAATACACTCTTACTGAAAGAGGTCACTCGCTCGTAAAAGTGTTGGACAAGCTCTGCGATTGGGGCAATGAGAACAGGATATGAGATGAAAGAATGCTTTCTCATAATTCGTATGGGTTGCATTAATCGTTTCCAGATGTTAGTATTTTATTACACAATTCAATAGAGACGGATGCATACACCGGTTTGCATCCGCGGCATACATGTTTGCTCCGTAGGTACGGCCCAAAGGGTTATAAGGAACAAATGTGTATGCCATTTTTGCTTAAGGGAGGATATACCATGAAGATCAAACCATTTGGAGTTGAAGAATGGATGAACGAATATGAGACAGGAGCGAAATACAATATTGCCGAAACATGTGTGGACAGCCTGTCACTCCGAGAGCTTCTCAGCATATGTGATGTCAAAGAAGAAGTCTTTATCAACGAGCTTCTCAGTAAAAGACTGACTTACGGAGATATAGAAGGTGCCCCGGCATTTAAAACCGGCATTGCCAAGCTTTTCAAGACCATCAGCCCCGAGGAGATCGTCACTACCCACGGCGCCGCAGGAGCAAATCACCATGTGTTCTATTCACTGATCGAGCCGGGTGACCGAGTAGTCAGCATCAGCCCTACCTATCAGCAGCTTGTCTCTATCCCCGAATCCTTCGGTGCCGAAGTGTCTGTCCTCGAACTCAGGAAAGAAAATGGTTATCTTCCTGATCTTGAAGAGCTCAGAAGGCTTGCTGTTCCCGGAACAAAGCTCATATGTATCAACAATCCAAACAATCCTACAGGTGCTTTAATGCGAGAGGATATGCTGAAAGGCATAATCGATATTGCCCGTTCCATAGACGCGTGGGTGCTTTGCGATGAAGTCTACCGACATCTGACGCAGAATGATGGCTGGAGCGAATCCGTGGCCGACCTGTACGAAAAGGGAATATCCACCGGAAGCATGTCCAAGGCCTTCAGCCTAGCAGGACTCCGATCCGGCTGGATAGCTACGCATGACAAGGCTCTGGTGAAGTCGAT
>JAEEGL011720778.1_pt1 | contig 36234 bp, 29 predicted proteins | sample 9134231 | NCBI WGS metagenome assembly JAEEGL01 (sample SAMN16246548, study PRJNA631951) | gut metagenome | biome: gut microbiome; feature: rumen; material: fiber-attached | host: Bos | place: Iran: Karaj | collected 2018-10
AAAATATCTACTATCTTCCTGCCGAGGATAACTGGTGGGGACTTGAATATGGTCCCTGTGGCCCCGACAGTGAGATGTTCTATGTGAAGGATATTCCGGATTGTGGCCCTGATTGCGGTCCCGGATGCCACTGCGGTAAATATACTGAGATCGGTAACGATGTTTTCATGCAGTATGAGAAGCATCATGACGGTCATCTTACACCTCTTTCACAGAAGAACGTAGATACAGGATGGGGACTTGAGCGTATTCTCGCTTTCCTTAACGGCGTTGATGATGTTTATAAGATTGATCTTCACGCTCCTGTAATCGCATATATCGAGAAAGAGAGCGGAATCAAGTACGAGGCTGATGAGAAGACTACAAGATCCATGAGAATTCTTGCAGACCATACCCGTACCTCTGTAATGCTCATTGGTGATGAAGCTAAGCTTCTTCCTTCTAATACCGGCGCAGGCTATATTCTTAGAAGGCTTATTCGCCGCGCTGTAAGACATGCAAGAACTCTTGGACTCAACAAGGATCAGATCCTTGGCGTAGCTAAGATATATATCGATGAGTACAAAGAGAGCTATGAGCATCTTAATAAGAACCAGAAGTTCGTTCTTACAGAGCTTGAGAGAGAAATCACAAGATTTGAATCTACTCTTGAGAATGGTATGAAGGAGTTCAAGAAGATTCTTGATAAGACTTCTTCTGAGGGCAAGAAGGAAATCGAAGGAAAGGATGCATTCTTCCTTTATGATACATTTGGATTCCCTGTAGAGCTTACAGTTGAGCTTGCACAGGAGGAAGGCTTTGGTGTTGATGAGGAAGGCTTTAAGGTTTCCATGGAAGAGCAGAAGCAGAAGGCAAGAGAGAACCAGAACTTCTCAGCTAACCTCACTACAGGTGCAGGTGTATTTGATAACCTCGATGAGTCTGTAAATACAGAGTTCCTTGGATATGAAGCTCTTGACTGCGAAGGCACTGTTGTAGCAATGGCAGGTGCTGAGGCTCTTGCAGATGAGCTTACAGAGGGTCAGCAGGGTACTATTATCACAGATAAGACCACATTCTATGGCACAATGGGTGGACAGGTAGGTGATATCGGTGAGATCCTTGGCGCTGATGGCGCAAAGTTTGTTGTTTCTGAGGCTATAAAGGTGGCCGGCGGCAGAACAGCTCATGTTGGTAAGGTTGTAAGCGGAAGCTTCAAGAATTCCGACAAGGTATCACTTAAGGTTGATACTGAGAACAGAGCTAAGACCTGCAGAAACCATTCTGCGACTCACCTTCTTCAGAAGGCACTTCAGGAGGTTCTTGGTGACGGCGTAGAGCAGGCCGGTTCATATCAGGATCCTGATAAGACAAGATTTGACTTCAGCTATCATCAGGCTATGACTGCTGATGAGATTCAGAAGGTTGAAGAGATAGTTAATACTAAGATTTTAGAGGCACTTCCCGTTGTTACCAAGGAGATGTCTATTGAAGAAGCCAAGAAGACAGGAGCTATGGCTCTCTTTGGCGAGAAATATGGTGAGACAGTAAGAGTTGTAAACATGGGCGACTTCTCCATAGAGCTTTGTGGTGGTACTCATGTAGCTAACACCAGCCACATCGGACTGTTCAAGATCCTTTCAGAGAGCGGTGTTGCAGCCGGTGTTCGTCGTATTGAGGCTCTTACAGGTAATAATGCAAGAGCATACTACAAGAATGTAGAGGCTAATCTTGGAGATGCTGCTAAGGCTCTTAAGACAGCGCCTGCTGATATTACAGCTCAGATCAAGAAGCTTCAGGATGAGCTTAAGGCTCTCAGAAGTGAGAACGAGTCTCTTAAGAGCAAGGAAGCTCAGGCAGCCCTTGGTGATGTAATGGATAGTGTCATTGATGTAAAGGGTGTTAAGCTCATTGCTCAGAGCGTAAAGGGCGTTGATATGAACGGCCTTAGAGATCTCGGTGACCAGCTTAAGGGTAAGCTTGGCGAAGGCGTTGTCGTTCTTGTCTCTGAGAACGATGGTAAGGTTAACCTTATGGCTATGGCAACAGATGCTGCTATTGCCGCAGGTGCTCATGCTGGAAACCTTGTTAAGGCTATTGCTGGTAAAGTCGGTGGTGGTGGCGGTGGTCGTCCCAACATGGCTCAGGCGGGTGGTAAGAATCCTGCCGGAATACCGGATGCAATAGCAGAAGTTTCCGTAGCACTTGAAGGTCAGATTAAATAAGAGAAAATGCAAGAATAAAACAGCTTGTCTTTCTATCTATTTTGAAAGCAAGCTGTTTTTAATAGATTTATATATTAAATATCGTATTTTTTGAAAAAGTTTCTTAAATTATTATATTTTTCGAAATTCCCTTGCAAATACTGATTTTTAGTTTTCAAGGTTATATAATTATGGTAATATTGGTTTTAATTGTTTTTTAATGTTTTGTATACAATTTAAGTTGTGAAATTTTAAAATTTTAGTGGAGCTGTTGGAAAGATGAATCGATCAAATTCGGGGGCATCCTTTGACATAATTCATATTCTTTTGGATATAGGTGCGATATTAATTGCCTTATTTATATCCTGCAAAATATGTAGCAATGTCAGATTCTCTGAAGAGGAATTAAAAGTTCTTATACCGGTCTATGTGATTACTGTATTGATATTTTTGCTGTTTAACAGAGCATTTAATATATATAATACTACGCTTTTCTTTTACTATGACAGAATCCTTAGGCGTGAGAGCGTTTCATATATCTTTGCTCTTTTATGTTCGTACAGTTTGCTTTATTTTACTTTTGATAAATATGCTGACAATGAGCTTATTGTTCTGCTCCCTATAGTTACATACGCTTTGATCATTATAGAGACATGTGTATTTAGAGGGATAATTGATCGGTTTATCATGCGTAAGCATATTCCGAGAGCTTTATATGTAGGAAGTAAGGATTCATACAACAAATTCAGATATTTTCTTGAGAAGACCTCAGTCCAGATAAATGAAATAGGCTATGTCAGTTATGATGATAATGATAAGTCAATTGAATATATAGGTAAGCTTAGGGATCTTGAGTCAATTATTCGTAAGTACAATATTGACCAGGTGTTCTTTTTGCAAAAGCGAGATATGGATATCAGCTTTTTGCAGCAGTATGTAGATATATGCATTGAGATGGGCGTCACATGTCGTATAGTTGTTGATACCTTTAGAAGACGAAAGGCATTTTCTTTTGTGAGCAGTATTGGTACATATCCGATTTTGACCTACCATACTGTTACTATGAACAAATATGCTGAGATTTTTAAGAGATGGTTTGATATAGTTTTTTCACTGCTTGTAATTATTATCACGTCACCAATAATGATAATAACTGCTATAGCCATTAAAATCGACTCTCCGGGCCCTGTTTTCTTCAGACAGGTTCGCGTTGGCAAAAATGGTCGTCATTTCCTTATATGGAAATTCAGAAGCATGAGGGTTGATGCAGAGGAGCTAAAACCGGAACTGGAGAAATTTAATGATGTCAAGGATGGCATGATGTTCAAGATAAAGGATGACCCCAGAGTAACAAGAGTGGGGAAGTTTATCCGTAAGACAAGTATTGATGAATTGCCGCAGTTTTTCAATGTGCTTTTTGGATCCATGAGCGTGGTTGGAACCAGACCTCCGACTATTGGAGAAGTGGAATTATATTCCATGCACGATTGGCGCAGGATCAGTATTAAACCCGGAATCACAGGAATGTGGCAGGTTAGCGGCAGAAGCAGCGTTACAGATTTTAACAAGGTGGTTGAACTTGATACTGAATATATTGATAAATGGAGTATCTGGCTTGATATTAAGATTATTATAAAAACTGTGGGGCAGTTGTTTAAACACGAAAATTCGTACTAGAACATTTGGGAAAACGTCAATATGAAAATTGCAATGATCGGTCACAAGAGAATACCGTCCAGAGAAGGTGGCGTGGAGATAGTTGTTGAGGAACTATCCACCCGTCTTGTTCAGATGGGGCACTCGGTTACGGCATACAATAGAAAAGGAAAAAACGTCGCAGATAAAAATGCCGATAAAGAGGCTCACAAGCTCAAAAGATACAAGGGCATACGTATTGTTCAGGTACCAACTCCTGATGTGAAAGCATTAAATGCTGTTGTGTATTCTTTTTTTGCTACCATTATGGCATTGTTTGGAAATTATGATGTTATTCATTATCATGCCGAAGGACCCTGTGCCATGTTAATAATTCCGCATTTTTTTGGAATCAGAACTATCGCTACGATCCATGGACTCGACTGGCAGCGTTCAAAGTGGGGAGGTTTCGCGACTAGATTTCTCAAATTTGGGGAATTCATCGCAGCTAGATATGCGGATGAGGTTATAGTTTTATCTGCAAATGTACAGCAGTATTTTCTGGATACATATCACAGAGAGACAATATATATACCGAATGGTGTTAATAAGACAGAGTTCCGTGAGCCTGATATTATTACCAAAAAGTTTGGACTTGAGAAAGAGAAATACATTCTGTATCTTGGAAGACTTGTTCCGGAAAAAGGAATATCTTATCTGGTCAAGGCATTTTCTAAGTTAGATACAGATCTTAAGCTTGTTATAGCCGGTGGCGGAAGTCATTCAGATGACTATGTAAAGAAGATAATGGGTTACTCGGAAAAAGACGAGCGCATTATAATGACAGGATTTGTCCAGGGACATATTCTGGCAGAGCTGTTTAGTAACTGCTATATGTATGTACTTCCAAGTGATGTAGAGGGTATGCCTATAAGCCTTTTGGAGGCCCTGAGCTATGGCAGGAAGTGTCTTGCCAGCAATATACCGGAAAATTCTGAAGCGGCCCTTGAATATGCTCAGTATTTTGAAAAATCCAATGTGGATGACCTTGCAAAAAAGCTTAATGAATGTATAAAGAATCCTGAGATATTCCATACTGATGAAGAGATAATGAATTACTGCGATAAACGATTTAACTGGGAGCAGGTTACAGGTGAGAGTGCAAGATTATATATTGACGCGATTCTTAATGTTGAGAGACTGAATAAGGTATAACAGATTGGATCCATTGCATGGAAGTAAAAGATTTTGAACTTGTAAAAAGAGTATTGCAGTTGGAAACGCAGGGAATAGGCTTTACCAGCCAGATCCTTTTGGTACTTGTTGAAACATTGCTTGTTTTGATACCGGGATTACTACTTTATAAAAAGAACAAGATAACAATTAAGAAATTACTGTATGGCTATTTACTTGTAATATATTTAGGAATAATACTGTCATTTACTATTTTTAGGCGACCTGTTGGTTCAAGGGAAGGAATTGTTAATCTTTACATAAATCTTGGCTTTGGACTTAGAGGTAACACACCTTCTGTGTGGGGAGCAGCATTTAGCATACTAAACATTTTATTGTTTGTGCCCTGGGGAATAATTATATACCCCATTATTAAGAAAAGGCGCAGGCTTATAAGGGTCATTATTGCTACGTTTATTGGTACATTAACCAGTGTTTGTATTGAGTGTTTGCAGTTTATAACAGGGACCGGGATGTTTGAAGTAACGGATATGATTACCAATACTGCCGGTACATTTATTGGTGCAGTATGCATCAGTATTTTAATGAAAAATAGCAGAATGGGGAAAACTGATGAAAGTTCTCATGGTTAATAAGTTCCTCTATCCAAATGGAGGATCTGAAACATATATATTCAAGCTGGGTGATGCTCTTATGGAAAAAGGGCATGAAGTTCAGTATTTTGGAATGGAGCATGAGGGAAGATGTGTAGGAAACAGAGTAGGGGCCTACACATCGGATATGGATTTCCATAATGCCAGTAAGCTGGTTAAATTGACCTATCCTTTAAAAACTGTTTATTCAAAAGAGGCAAGAGAAAAGATAAGACTGGTTCTTGATGATTTTAACCCCGATGTTGTTCATCTTAACAATTTCAATTATCAGCTTACGCCCTCTATTATTCTAGAGATAGTTAAATGGAGGAAAGAAACAGGACATAAATGCAGGATTGTTTATACGGCTCATGATTATCAGCTTGTATGTCCCAATCACATGTGTAACAATCCTGACACCCATAAGAACTGCGAGAAGTGTCTCACAGGAAGCTTTATGAACTGTACCAAGGGCAAGTGCATTCATGGAAGTACAGCCAAGAGCTTTATTGGTACTCTTGAAGCTTCATATTGGAAGATGAACGGAGCATATAAGTATATTGATGCATTTATATGCTGTAGCAGATTCATGAAAACAAAGCTGGATACGAATCCTCTTTTTGCGAAAAAGACGGTGGCTATCCATAATTTCATAAATGAGATTCCATGGGCTGAAGCTCCTAAGGAAGACTACGTACTTTACTTTGGAAGATATTCTGAGGAAAAGGGCGTTAGGACACTTATTGAAGCAGCAAAGAGACTTCCTGAGATTGATTTTGTTTTTGCAGGAAAGGGACCTTTAGAGAATCTGCTTGATGATGTAGATAACATCAGGAATGTTGGATTTAAGACTGGAAATGAGCTTGCAGATCTTATCAGGAAGGCAAAAGTGTCTGTATATCCTTCCGAATGGTATGAGAACTGTCCCTTCTCTGTGATGGAGTCACAGCTTTTCGGAACGCCTGTAATAGGTGCTGATATTGGCGGTATACCGGAGCTTATAAGAAATGGCGAGACAGGTATGCTGTTTAACAGCGGGGATGTTGATTCTCTTTGCAATGCTATCCATGACTTGTGGCAGGATGATGGAAAAGCTCAGAGGATGCACGAGAATTGTAAGGAGCTGAGCTTTGATACAATAGATGAATATTTGGATAAGCTTTTAAAAATCTATAACAGATAATATTACATTAGGACTATTGGTTTTTATAAGTATTACCTGATGGAGGGGAGTAATTTTGGGGAATAATGGATAATGTTTTGATGTGTTTGGTTTTAGCTTTTTTGCTTTTTGAAATACTATATAAAGCTAAATTGGTTCAAGCTAATAACGGCTTCTTTGATACCACCAATTCCATGGCAATGAGAGGCTTTTGGTGTCTGATAGTTATACTGGTACATGTCCCTGTTGCTTACACTAACAGAGTACAGGACATGATAGGAAGCTTTGCGTACATTGGTGTTACATTTTTCTTCATGACATCTTCTTATGGATTAACCTTATCTCACGACAAGGATCCTGACAGAATTAAAATGTTTTGGAGAAAAAGGTTACCGAAACTGCTGATTGTTTCATTACTTGTAAATATATTCTTTGTGATTGCAACAAGGCTTATATTTGGAGATGAAATTACACTAAAGAATCTGCTTTCCATAAACGGATGGGTAATTTGGCTTATCGCATGCTATTTTGCATTTTGGATATCTCGTTTGCTTTTTAAGAAGGAGACATTAGCAAAGGCTTTAACTGTTTTACTTGTAATAATTGGAAGTGTAATAATGTATGCCCTTAGTAGAAAGGGTGTTTATAGCAGTACTATTTGGGCTACCGAGTGCTTTGGATTTATCTGGGGAATTTTGCTTGCTTCAAAAAGAGATGAGTTTCTTGGCTTTTTCCTTAAGAAGTGGCAGATGAAGCTGGCGATAAGCTGTGGCATAGCAGGATTACTTGGAATCAGTTATTTGAAATTTAAGCCTGTACCTGTAGCCGGTGATTATTTACTTAAAATCGTTTTGGGATTGGCTATTACTGCTTTTGTACTGGTATTTAATACCAGAGTAGAACTGGGAAATAAAATTAACCTTTTTCTTGGGAAAATATCCTTTGAAATATACCTGGTTCACTTGGGGGTTTTTCATTTGTTTAGTCGTTTTGATTTTTGGAAAAGTTCAAGTGTGTTTATTATTACATGCATGATTGCCACCGTAGTAATAGCATATTTGCTTAATATAATTTCAGGTCTGATGCTTAAAAAGTTAAATGAGGTTCTGAATTGAAACATACCTGACAGGCATTGGAAATAAAAGCAATTGTAAAATAGAAGGAGTAAAAATGGCAGAGAAAAAGTTAAACGGAACAGTAATTGTTACATATAGGTGTAATGCGCGCTGTTCCATGTGTAATAGATATAAGGCACCCAGTAAACCGGAGGAAGAGATTTCAATAGAAACCATCAAAAAGCTTCCCAAAATGTATTTTACTAATATCACAGGTGGTGAGCCTTTCATCAGAACAGATATTAAGGATATTGTTAGAGAGTTATATAAAAAATCAGATAGAATAGTTATTTCTACAAATGGATTCTTTACGGATCGTATAGTAGATCTTTGTAAGGAATTTCCTCAGATAGGTATTCGTATTTCCATTGAAGGTCTTGAGAATACCAACAATGAGATAAGAGGTTTAGAGAACGGATATCAGAGAGGCTATCAGACACTTAAGACCCTTCGCGAGATGGGAATGAAGGATGTAGGCTTTGGCATGACAGTTCAGGATAAGAATGCTCCTGATCTTGTACCCCTTTATAAGCTTTCAGATGAGATGGGAATGGAGTTTGCGACAGCATCTCTTCATAATAGTTTCTATTTCGTAGAAGCTAAGAATATTATTAAGGACAGACCTATGGTGGCTCAGAACTTCGAGAACCTTGTAAATGAGCTTCTGGCAAGTAAGAGCCCCAAGAAATGGTTCAGAGCATATTTTAACCATGGGCTTATAAATTATATCTACGGACAGAAGAGACTTCTTCCCTGCGATATGTCTTTTGATACATTTTTCATTGATCCATACGGTGACGTTATGCCTTGTAATGGAACAAAGGATAAAGAGGTTATGGGTAATCTCAATGAGCAGTCATGGGATGAGCTGTGGAGTTCACCTGCTGCAGAGGAAGTCCGTAAGAAGGTCAGATGTTGTGACAGAGATTGTTGGATGATAGGTTCCGTTTCACCTGCAATGCACAAATACATCTGGGTTCCTGCATGGTGGGTAATTACTCATAAGCTGAAATTCTGGACCAAGAAAAAGTACAGTATGTATGAGAATAAGATAGTAAGAGATCTTAGAGATGGTAAAGTTACAAAAGATGAGCTTGATAAATGTAGTACCTGTGATATGTGCGCTACAGTAAATAATGGTCTTTCAGCGGCATCAATGGAGCAGCTTAAGGACAAGACCGGAGAAGAAATCGTTGATGCTGACATTGCAGCACAGATGAATAAGTGAATCAAATAATAAAAGGATCGGAGAAATTATGAACAGAGAAATTAAGATTGATTTGGGGAAAATTTTTAATTCTATTGTGCAAAAGTGGTGGATAGTATTGTGTTCAATAGCAGTTTTCTTAGCTGCGGCCAGTATATTTAGTGAAATCGAAATTAAAAAAGAGTATTCTTCGACAGCAACAGTATATAGTATGTCATACGGATCACTTTCGGACTCGCTTACCGGATCTTCTGCTTTGAGTGCTTATGTGGATCTAGTAACAAGTAGGAAGGTTGCAGAAAGTGCGCTTTCATATCTCTCAGGTGAATATGGATATAGTGCTGGTCAGTTACAGGGAATGTTAGAAACCAGTACTACAGCCAGCAATAGTTCAAAGCTTAGTGAAAAAATATATATTACTGCCACAGCTCCAAATCCGGATCATGCAATTGCTATTGCAAATGCTGTTACAAATGCATTTGTAGATGAGATGCGCAGTCTTACAGGTGGAAATACTGTACAGGTGCTTGATTCTGCAAACTACGCAAAATGGTCAAATAAAAAAAGTAAGCTGGCATTTAGATTATTAGGAGCATTTATTGGTGCATTTATTCCAATGTTTATAATTTTTATGAAAGAGATATTATCCGATGAAGTTTACCACATAGAAGATGCCGGTTGTGATGGTGAACTGGAAATATTGGCAGTTATTCCGGACTTTGATAATAATTGAGAGGAAATGGACGATGTATAAGGAATTATATAGACAGAAGAATACTGTGGTAACAGATGCGTATGACAGATTATCAGTTGCCATTCATCTAAAAAATAAACAATTTGGCTATAAAACATTCATGATATGTGGAAGTGAGCCCGGAACAGGTGCAACTACAACAGCTATAGAGCTTGCAATTTCAATGGCAAATGCCGGCTGGAAAACTGTACTTGTTGATTGTGATATGAGAAAAGAAGGTGCATTTAAAAGACTGAGTGATAGTGATGAAGCCGGCTTGTATGATTATCTTTTGGGAGAGATATCAGAAAAAGAACTTATTTCAAGGACTAATCAGGAGAATCTGGACTATATTTCTAATGGAAAGAGTGACGGAGATCAGGTAAGCCTTTTATGCTCTGCCAACTTACAGGGGTTATTGAAAAATCTTAAAAGAGATTATGATTATGTAATACTTGATGTACCTGCATTTACATCATCTGTAGATTGCAATATTCTGGCGGTTCAGGTTGATGCTGTTGTTTTAGTAGCAGCACAATACTATTCTTCGCAGGGCACGATAGAAAAGGCCCGTAAGAAGTTTGAGAGTGATGGTGCAAATGTACTTGGTATAGTTGTCAATAAATTGGATGAGAAAACCTATAAAAAGGTTATTTCTAATTACGATTATTTTTTAAAGAAGAAGTATAAGGCTAGCGCTAAGCGTGGTAATGGAGGTAAGCACTGATTATGAAAAGATTTGTTATATCATTTGGAATTACAGCATTATTATGTGTATTACTCTTCCATGTGAACATGGTTGCTTTCGCTGAAGCTGAGAATCCTGAGGATATAAAAGAAGTTACTACTGAAGAATCTACTGAGAGCGCAACAACTGAAACTACTGCAAAAATTCCTTCCGATGATTCATATTGGCTGGTTTTAGATAGCTATAACGTAAGTGGAAACAGGTTGATTGCTGGAAATGATAGTGTTTTGACACTAAGAATAGCAAACAAAAATTCAAAACTTAATGCTACCAACGTAATGATAACTATTTCAGGGGATAGCAGTTCTTTTTCACCGCAGCCAGGATTATCTAATCAGTTTTTTGCAGACAGTATTCTTGCCGGAACCGTAAAAGATATAGAAATTCCTATTAGAGTGACAGAGGGTGTTACGGGGATTCATTATTTAGACGTAAGAATTGATTATGTATATTCGATTGATCGGAACGATCAGGGGGTACTTTCTAACCAGTTTAGCATAAGCCTTCCGGTATATTTGTCTTCCATAGTAACGGAAGAAATGGTTCTTTCTGATAATAATGATTTAAGAGTGAAGTTTTTGAATTCCGGTTCAAGACATATTTATAACGTAACTGCACATATTAGTGGAGATATGTCAGGAACAGAGAATTTCTTTATCGGTAATATTGATGCAGGAACGGAAGGCGAAGTAAGTATTCCGGTGGCTTTCTTAAGTAGTGGAAATAAAAACGTTAAAATTCGCTATTCCTATAAAAATGATAATGGTGTTTCTATCCAATCTGACGATGATAGCTTTATGGTATTTGTTCCGGAAGATGGATTTAATTATGTAAATGATTCAGAAGAGGACATTCAGGGATTAAGTGTATCATTTATTTGTATTATGATCGGATGTCTTATTGTGATTATTGGCACAGTATATTATGGCCTTGTTGGTAGAAAGAAAAAGAAAGTAACAAGATAAAATAGACTTTAAGGTATAGGTATGCAGATTAAGATTCGCCTTAATAAAATATTGCTTTTCCTGTTGTTGGCATTTCCAATAACAACTCTTTATCAGGGATTACCTGGATTGGACGCACTTAATAAGCTGTGGTCAGTCGGAATACTTGCATTGATGGGCTGCGGCTTTTTTTTGGAATCAGTACGATTAGTAGACATTTTTTCAATACTTTCAGGAATAGTATTGACAGTAATTTGCGTGATTTATACAGGAACTCCATATAACTCCACAAGTATAACGTCATTTGTTTTTTGGTTTGTTTTTTTGTGTTATGTTTCGAATAATTATAATTCGTTGATGAAGGAGTTGGTTTCTAGTTTTAATTTATTAAAATGGATTACTTTATTTTGGGAAATATCTGTTTTTATCTCTTTCTTTTTTTCAAGGAGCTATATATATAACTGGGGAGGAAGATATTTTCTATCATTTTCTAATGCGCTTCATCGTTTTGCTATGACATGTTTTGTAATATTCACGTATGTTACTATCATGTATTTGATAACAAATAAGAAGTCCTATTTACTGTTGTTTATTATTCCAATTGTGGGTATGTTGCTAACTGGAACAAGAACATATCTAGTTATAGGTATGATGTTTATGGTTGCAGTTTATTATCTTAGTTGTAAGGACAAAAAGGTATTTTATTTTTCTATTATTCCAATTATGATTCTGGGTTTAGTGATTATAATGCTCAGTCCTTCAGGTGCTAAGTTTACGGAAACCTTTGAAGGCGATGGGTATTTTGGATACTGGGCAACACTTACGAATGGTAGAAGCATATTTTGGGTTGAAGACCTTCAGGGCTATTGGTCGCTTCCTTTTTGGAAGAAATTAGTAGGAAATGGAGCTAATTTTGTTTATGAATTAAACTACTACGGAACTATCGCTGCAAAAATATGGGCACATAACGATGTAATAAATCTGCTGTGCACAAATGGATTTTTAGGAGTTGTATTATATTTTCTTACTTTTTTCGGCTTTATTTTTCGAAACTCAGAAGTGAAGAGACGAGAGAATTTTATACCTCTTTTTATATTTTATTTCACATTGGGATTTAATGCTATGTTCAATATGCTATATACATATATATCAGCAGTTATAGCAATACCATTTATGTTTTTTGGACTGTACACATTACCGAATAATATTGACTACTTTAGAGAACATGTTAATCAGAGATTTTTAGGAGAGAATTAATATGAATAATCGAAAAAGTAAGTATCTTGGTGAAAAAGCTCTGCTATCCAAAAGGATTGCCATATTGCTTGTTTGTTTAGTATTTTGCATTGGATTGATGGGAATAAGTTCTTTTTCTGCTGAGAAGAGCGGGACAGCCGTTGTGCTTAATTTAAAGCCATTTCAGGAAGAGATAGTAGAAGATTTGGATGACGATGACTCCACATTTAAAAATGTTGCAGAAATGAGTAGTGCTAATTTATCCGAAGGAGATGTTGTAACAACTTCAGGTTACTACAAAGCTAAGGATGGTGGTGGTGCAAAGTATAAGATAGCATCAAGATCGGCGTTTGGATATGTACAATTAGTATCCGGCCTTTATGCAAATCCTGTTTTTGATGGTGGTATTGTAAATGTTAAAGCACTAGGAGCAGTAGGAGACGGAATTACTGATGATGCGGATATTATTAATAAGGCTCTTAATTCAGGCTATAACATAATTGAATTTCCTAAAGCAAAATATGCATGTAATTCTCATATAACAATGACAAAGCCGGGCGTTGCTGTCAGAGGAAATTATAGTACATTAGTCACAAATGATAATTTTTATCCGGATTATAAAGAATGGTTTTTTAGCGTTAATGCTAACAATATAGCCATAGACAGATTGAAGTTAGAATGTGCTGAAACACATACTCATAAATTCAAAACACAGATGGGAGTCATAAATGCGAATGGGGTAGAGATCACTCATTGTGAATTTTATATACCTCATGACGTAATAGCCTCTAATCCATTGCAAAGAATAGAGTATTCAAATCTTGATGTATGGTCTGGCTGTTATAATGTAAGAATTGACAGATGTTTAATGGTTGATGAAGCAGATGCCTATGCAGGATTATGTTGTCAGATAAGAGATCTTATGGGAAGAGGCAGTGCAAATATTATTTTTTCAAATAATGTATGTTATCATGTCGGTCGAGATGAGGTTTTTGCTGCATTCTCTAATGTGTTGCATAATTCAGCCAGTAATAGTATGTCCAATGTAACGATTACAGGTAATAAGTTTTATAAGACTACAAATAATTTTATCAACAATGTCGGTATTACTTTGGGATTTGAGAATAACGGTGGTATAGATGGATTGGTATTTTCCGGTAATGAGGCCGTGATACCTGCTGATTGCATATTCTTCAAGATGGGTTCCTCTACGAATGTTAATATTTCAAATAATAAAATTGAGTGTAACATATTGAGGAGCGACATGAAAGCATATCTATTTTATGCATATGATGGAGCTAATACTATCGATGTCAAAAACAATAATTTTATAATCACACAAAAAAAAGCTGACAATTATAATATCAAAAAGGGCAATGTTAATGTAGGTGATAATAGCATTGTGGTGAGATAGGTATGAAAAATAATGTAAGAGGTACGATAAAAAATGTCCAGATTAAATGACGCCAGGAAGAATGCAACATGGTCGGTTGTAAGTAATGTAGTAAGTTCATTACTGCATTTTCTTAATAGGACTATTTTTATCTATACAATCGGTGAAGTTTATTTAGGAATTAATGGATTATTTACCAATATTATTTCTTTACTGTCATTGACAGAATTGGGAATATGGTCTGCAATCAGTTTTAGTCTTTATAAGCCATTAGCGGAAAAGGACAATGAAAAAATTAAGTCGTTGATGGCTTTTTACAGGTCAGCATACAGAGTAATTGCTGCTATAGTATTTTTGCTTGGCGTTGCACTAATGCCATTCTTAAAATATATGATGAAGGGTGGAGAAGATGTAGAGCATGTATATTTCATCTTTTTCATGTTCCTTATTACGACAGTTTCTTCATATCTTATTACATACAAACATGTACTTATTGCTGCAGATCAGAAAAATCATCTAATTGCCTTTTGGCAGATGTTTTTCAATATATTTACTTTTGTGGTGCAGTTTTTTGTACTTTGGCTATTTAAAGATTATTATCTGTATCTGATATTAACGTTTTTGGTTAATATTTTTAGATATGTATTTTTTAATATTAAAATTACAAAACTGTATCCGTTATTACGTGAAAAAAGTGTTGAGCCTCTTGGTGATGCTGAGAGAGAGACAATATTCAATAAGGTAAAAGCACTTATTCTTCATAATATCGGAGAAGTATGTGTCAATCAGACTGATAATATTATAATATCTGCTTTTATTGATATTGTTACGGTAGGCTTTGTTTCAAATTATTATCTTATTACAAATGCAATTAACGGAATAATAAAACCCATGTTCAACTCCGTGGCTTCAGGATTGGGGAATCTGGTTGCTACTGAGAGTGATGAGAGAGTTGTGGGTGTTTTCGATGCATATAATTATATTGCATTTTTGCTTTATGCATGGGTTTCGGTAGCTTTATGGTTTTTGATCAATCCATTTATCACTATTTGGATAGGGTCAAGAATGCTGATAACTCCTTCAGCTGTGTATCTGATGATAATTAATCTTTATATGGCAGGTATGCTTGTTCCTTTGGCCAATATCAAGTCGGTAGCAGGCGTTTTCGAGCAGGATAAGTGGGTTCCGATTGCTCAGGCGGTAATAAATCTGGTTGTTTCTATAGTTGGCGTTCAGAAGCTGGGACTGACCGGAGTTTATATTGGTACTTTTGTTAGTTCATTATTACCTTGCATTTATCGCCCTATTGTTGTTTACCAAAATATTTTCCACATATCGGTAATAAAATATTATGTTCGATATTTCGAATACTTATTTGTTATTATGGGAGAAATTATACTAGTGAATCTGGTTAAGGATAATTTGGGACTTAGTGCAGACAATATAGTTATTTGGTTTTTATATGCTGTTGCTTTGAGTTTGATATGTTTTGCTATTAATGCTCTGTTATTTTGTAGAACACAAGAGTTTAAGTATTTGACTGATATGGTAAAGCGTAATTTTATGAGAAGAAGTAATTAAAGTGGGAGATTTATGGAAGTAATAAAACGTCGCTTTTTGAAATCATTTATAGCAGTATGGTATTTTTTTGCATGGTTACTTGGGACGATAATTGGAAATATCCTAAGGCTCTTTTCGGAAAAGTATAGAAATGTATGGCTGTTTTCCGAAAGAGGAATAGATGCAAGAGATAATGCATACGTGCTATATAAGTATATTAAGGAAAATCATCCAGAGATTAACAGTTACTATATTATCGATAAGAAGTCTTCTGATTTTGAAAAGATAGCAAAGCTTGGTAATGCAGTAAATTTTAAAAGCTTAAAGCAGTTTATTTTGTTAGGAGTTTCAAAGTATAACATTAGTACACATATTATGGGATTTACCCCTAATGTCGTTATTTTTGTGTGGCTCGACAGGCTACATATAATTCGTGGTAAGAAAATATATCTGCAACATGGGGTAACAAAAGACAATATGTGGATGAATCATTATCCTTATGTGAGTCTAGATTTGTTTGTTACTTCTGCCGATCCTGAATATGAATATATCCATGATACATTTGGACATCCTGAAGGCGTTGTAAAGTTGCTTGGAATGTGCCGATTCGATAATTTAATGAATTATAGCGAAGACACAAAAAAGCAAATATTACTGATGCCCACGTGGCGAAAAAATATCGCAGATCAATGCCATAATACTGATGATTTTATCAAAACTTCTTATTATCAATATTATCAAAGTCTCTTAAACAGCGATAAGCTGGCTGATTTATTGGGAAAATATGAGTATGAATTGGTATTTTATCCTCATATAGAAATGCATAAGTTTTTGAGTTCATATAGCACAAACAGCAAGCATATTAAAATCGCTTCTGCGGATGAATATGATGTGCAGGAATTACTGAAGGAATCCAGATTACTAATTACAGATTATTCAAGTGTCTTTTTTGATTTTGCATATATGGAGAAACCGGCCATATATTATCAATTTGATGAGGCTGATTATAGGAAAAATCACTATTCGGAAGGATATTTTTCCTATAGTAAGGATGGATTTGGGCCAATCGCAGATGATGAGATTATGCTTCTTGATAACATTGAGAAGTATATAAAAAACGATTGTGCAATTGAAAATGTATACCATGAAAGAATTTCGCATTTCTTTTCCATTCGAGATAACCATAATTGCGAAAGAGTATTTAATGCCATTATGGATTTGCAACATTAGATTACAGATTTAGGAATAGAAATATGTGTGGGAGAATATGAAAATGCATAAACCGAAGATTTCATTTATCATTTGTGTTTACAATATGGGAAACACATTAGAGACTGCGATAAAATCAGTATTATCACAAACTTATAAGAATTTTGAAATAATAATTGTGGATGACGGATCAGTTGATTCTACTGCAGAAATCTGTGATAAGTATAAAGAAAAATATCCGGAAATAGTCAAAGTAAAGCATCAGGAAAATAAAGGTGTAGCTTCTGCTAGAAACACGGCATTAGGAATGGTTACAGGAGATTATGTATTTTTTTGTGATGCTGATGATTCATGCGGAAATACAATGCTTGAAGAAATGGTAAAAGCCATTGTTAATCATAATGCTGATATTGTTGCGGTGAATGTAAATAAAGTGACAGATGGTCATGTGGAAAGACTGGATTTAATTAAAGAAGAAGAGATTTATTCAGGAACAAATCATGACAAAGTGTTTTATAGCTTTTATGGCGATAGAAGAACTATTGCAACAGCAACACATTCTAAACTGTTTCGCAGAGATCTTTTCGACACGATAACTTTTATTGACGGATTTGTATATGAAGATAAACGTATTATGCATAGGTTATTGGATAGTGCAGATACGATTGTATTCTGCAATAAAGGTGAATATTTTTACATTATGAATGATAACAGCATAACCCATGCGAGGTCATTAAAGACTGAAAGAGATGATTATATAGCTACAGTAGATCGATATGATTACTTTATCTCCAAAAGGAAAGAGGAGAAGCTGATTCAACTTGCAACATACGATTTGGTTGATAGACTTATATCATACTATTCGCAAGGCGAAAGAGTAATAGATAATTCAGAAAAGAAGGAATTGGTTAACCAGCTTAGAAAGTGTATGAATGAGCCATTGTTTAAAAAGGATAAAAAATATGCATCTAAACACATGAAAATAAACATATTTTTGTTATCACCAAAATTGTATACTACGTTATTCTACAAAGGAAATAGATTTTCATAATAATACAAAGAGTAGAGATTTTGTTTTAATAGGCAGATTTGAAATTATAAACAATAAATCAATATGGATAAACCATGAAAAAAATAGCAATAATAACCCCATGTATCCTACCTGTTCCTGCAACTATGGGTGGTGCGGTCGAGGAACTGATAACCAAAATAATTGAATATAATGAATCAAGTAAGAGATTTTTAATTGATCTTTATACTATAGGTGATGGGAAAACTATTGATAATTGTTATAAAAATTGCAATTTAATTGAAATCAACAGTTCGAATGCTTCGCGAATTATTGATAATCTAAGCGATAAGGTATATAGAAGAATACCAAACAGTAATTCCAGAAGACTTTTGGACAGGATAATTTGCCAATCATTTACAGAGAGAATAGAAAAAGATAATACAATATATGACTGCATTATAGTTGAGAATATGGCATCTACAGCCCTTGAAATTATAAATGCAGTTCGTGGTAAATACGCATTCCCGGTTTATTTTCATATTCATAATGATATAGATATTTATCGGAGTGTGGATGACATTAGAAGCTTGGTAAAGGATGGCGTTCAGTTTATTTCAGTTAGCAGATATATGAGAGATAGCATTCATAGATGTGCTCCGGATGCTATTGTTCAAGTTCTAAATAATGGAATAGAAATGTCTCGGTATGAAAGAGGTGCAAAAAATCCTTCAGAAACCTTTAAATTCTTATATGCAGGAAGGATAATACCGGAAAAGGGTGTTAGGGAGCTTATTTATGCATTTGAAAAGCTTATAAATCAATCTGGTACAAATTGCAAAAAGGAATTGCTTGATGTTGTTGGCTTTTCTGATTCTCTGACCCAATATGAAAAGAGCGTGTTGAAGTCAGCAACTAAATATCCGGATCAAATAAAGTGTATTAACAGACTATCCACTGAGGATATGGAAAGAAAATACAGAGAATATGATACTGTAATTATGCCAACAATCAATGAAGAGCCATTTGGACTTGTAGCTCTTGAAACTATGGCTAAGGGAATGGCTCTTATAACAACTAATTCAGGAGCATTGCCTGAGGTTGTGGGTGATGGTGCTTTGATAGTGGATAAGGATAGTGGATTAGTTAAGAATCTTGCTGATGCTATGATGAAAATTTCTACAGATGAGGCTTTCAGAAGTGAACTGCAGGAAAGGGCTTATAAAAGAGCTCATAGCATAAAAGAATATGATATAGACAATTATTACGATAATTTTGTAGATATAATCGATGACCAAATAGATGAAGATGATTTTATATCGGTTATTGTGCCTGTATATAATGTATCATCCTGTTTGGAAAGATGTGTCCTTTCTATAGTTGGTCAAACCTTTAATAAATTGGAAATCATTCTTGTAGATGATGGATCAACAGATGATTCTGGAGCCATATGTGACAAACTGGCGGCTATTGATCAGCGCGTAATTGTGATTCATCAGGATAACATTGGACTTTCAGGTGCAAGAAATACAGGCATAGATGCTGCCAGAGGAAAATATCTATTTTTTTGTGATAGTGATGATTTCCTTGATTCAAATGCTTTGGAAAAGCTGCTGTTAAGAATGAAAGAAGATCATGCTGATGTGGTTGCATGTGGTTTTGCTAAAATCCATGATGATTACTTAGCAGGTAATGGAAAAGAGGAAGTGTTCACTGATTCATGTTTTGGAAGATGGAGTGGTCGTGAGTCAGTAATACAAATGATGCGGTGCAATAACATTTGTACAGTTGCTTGGAACAAATTATATAAATCGTTCCTTTTTGATGGTATCAGATTCCCTGTAGGAGAAAAAAACGAAGATGAAGCAACCACCTATAAAGTATTATATAGAGCCGGTATAGTGTCATATTTACCTGAACCATTTTATAAATATTACCAGAGAGAAGCCAGTATAATGCATGAGAATTTAGAGAGCCGTTATACTTATTTTCTTAAAGCTTCGAAAGACAGGGTGCAATTTTTTAGAAAACTGAATGAAAAGGAATTAGAGCAGCATAGTCTTATAACTTTGCTTGAGTGGATCAAGTATTCTTATAGACGAATTACAGAAAACAAAATTAGAAAGGAACTAGTGGAACAGTATAAACAAAGTATATCTTTTTATAATGCCCCTTCGGTTATGGGGAGAAAAAAACAGATAGCTTTGTGGTTGTGGAAGTATATAAAATACTAGATTATGAGAGAGAATCCTTTGGTTTCGGTTATTATACCGACGTATAATTCTGAAAAATACATAAGAGAATGTCTAGATGCAACCATTTCTCAGACTTATGGCAATATTGAGATAATAATAGTGGATAATATGTCTTCAGACAACACTGTTAGAATTTGCAAAGATTATGCACTAATAGATGAACGCATCAAAATTATTGAAAATCCACAAAAGGGCGTTTCATATTCAAGGAATCTCGGAATGACGCATGCTTGTGGTGAGTTTGTCGTGTTTTTCGATTCTGATGATTATCCCGAGAAAGCGCTGATAGATTGTTTTATTAGTGCTGTAAAGCTATGGGAAGATAAGAATATTGCATTAGTATTATGCGGCATGTTTTTTGATAATGAAGTAAACAAAAATGTTAATAGTGTTGTTTCAATTCTGGAATCCGGATATGGATATATAGAAGGTGAGAATTACTTATTATCAAGAAATGCAGTTTCGTCGCTTTGCTGGCTGAAATTGTTTAATTTTGTTACAAATAAGTTTTATGATCTTGACCATATTAAGAAAAATCAAATAAAGTTTGATGAGGACATAAATATCGGTGAAGACCTTCAGTTTAATCTGGATTATCTTGATACATGCGACGGAGATATAGGAATTATCAATAAGCCTTTATATCACTATATAAAAAGGGTAAATGACAGCCTTTCTCTTACATATCATGAGGGTGATATAGAGGATACAAAAAGGATTTATGAACGTCTTATAGCTTGGGAGTCAATGCAAAAAGGCGTAACTGAGGATAATATCCTTGTTCTTAAGGCTATTTATGTGACGGATTGGATTAGCAGAATAACTACATACTACGAGCATTTTAAAGGTAGTAAATTGCCGGCAAGGCTTAAAGTTAGAGAAGAGCTGCGAAGCCATAAATTCAGGCACATGCTTACAGAAGTATATAAAGCAAAGAAAATCAGCACTTTAAGATATGTTTGCTTAAAAACAGGAATATATGAGATTTTTTACTTTTTCAGGGGCTTCTATCAGATCATGAAGGGGTAATTGGATTTCAAGGAAGGAACTATAATGAGGGACAGTAATAAGCTGGTATCAGTGATAGTACCAGCTTATAATGTTGAAAACTACATAGAGAAGAGTATAAAGTCATTGATTACCCAGACTTATAATAATCTTGAGATAATAGTAATCGATGATGGTTCATCCGACGGAACCTGGGACAGAATAGAAGCATTGATGTCTAAGGATAATCGAATCAAAGGCTTCAGACTTGAAAATAGTGGAGTCTCCAATGCCAGGAATTATGCTCTAAACAAGGCAAGTGGAGATTATTGTATGTTCCTTGATGCTGATGATAGCCTGACTGAAGATGCTGTTATGACCTTGGTTAATGAGATAGAGAATAATAATACGGACTGGGTCAATTGTCAGTATAACAGGTTAGATGAAGAGGGGCAGTTACTTGAGGAATATAGTTTTACAAAAGGCTTTATAGATACTTCAGATGATGATAAAAAGTTATCTTTCATAAGAGATAAGCTTCTTGAATACTATGTTGGATATGAAGTGTGGAATAAGATATTCAGAATGTCTGTTATAAAGGATAATAAGCTGGAATTTATAAGAGATTGTCATATTGGAGAGGATTTGGCTTTTAATATTGAGTATGCTTATTATGCCAATAGCATTTCGTGTATTGAAAACAGATTATACAATTATTTGATAAGATCAGGATCCGCAATGGACAATGCAGGAGCGCTGAAAAAAAGCTTTGATGAATCCCTGATAATTGCAAAAGGCATTAAGAACAGGTTTGAAGCTACATTTAATGGAAGTATAAAAGACAAGTATTACCAGCTTTTTACAAAAATTATGAATCATGCAAGTTATGGTTTTACTGCTCCTGAAACAGCTTCTGTTGCAGAGACTTGCTCAGATAGATTTTTTTATCAGAAGATGATGGAATATGCTGTAAAGCACAAGAGTGAATTTAATGAGTTTTATAGAGAGGATTTGTCAAAATTATACTGGAGGTATTGTTATTATATTTTGACGTATCTTGAAGGGAACGTAACAGGGAAGTTATATTTTATCTTTTACAATCTTTATCGGAGACTACGAAAAAGAGAAACTATTGACGAATGGCGGCTTACTTAGAAAGAGTTACTGAAATGTCACAAAAGCATGCATATCTGGTTATGGCACATAATGATTTTGAGTCTTTGCAGCATTTGCTTATGGCCATAGATGATAAAAGAAATGACATATTTCTTCACATAGATAAAAAAACTAAATATGTGAATTATGATGAAATCAGAAGCTGGCTCAGAAATGCAGGCTTGTTTTTTGTACCAAGGACCAATGTCAGGTGGGGACATACCAGTTTTGTTAAGTGCGAATTACTCTTGTTTGAACAGGCGACAAACATGGGGCATTATCATTACTATCACCTGATTTCAGGAATAGATTATCCGATAAAATCACAGAATTTTATACATGAATCCTTAAAGAATCAGGATGAAGAATTTCTTTCCTACCATCATAACGGAGATTATGATGATGATTTTATGTATAAACTAAAATACTATCACTTTTTTATGAGATGGGTAGGACGCGGTCATTATGATGGTCCAGGTAAAAAAGCTGCTTTCTTAAGGTGGTTAACAAAAACGGAATGGGCCTTAATAGATAAGCAGTCTAAACGCGGAATTGATAGAACAAAGAAATATAAGAATATAGATTTTGTAAAAGGCAGTAATTGGAAAACAGTTACAGATGAATTCGCCAGATTTTTGGTTGCGAATAAAAGAAGAATACTAAAGGAGTTTAGATTTACAAATACTCCGGATGAAGTCTATGCAGCAATGGTAGCAATGAACTCAGAGTTGAAGGAGAAAGTCGCAAACAATAGTCTAAGGAAAATAGACTGGAATCGTGGCAATCCCTATGAATACACATACTCTGATTTAGAAGAGCTTTTGAAGTCAGAGGAGTTTTTTGCCAGAAAGATATCATACAGCAAAGATCCAAGACTAGTAAGGACACTAAAATATAACAATGAATCTTGTGAAATAGAAAGATTTGAGTCTAATCCTCTTATAAGTGTAGTAGTTCCGATATACAACGTCAGGGATTACCTGGAGGAATGTCTTGAATCAATAGCATTGCAAACGTATAAGTCCATTGAAGTACTTATGATAGATGATGGATCGAATGATGGATCAAAGGAGATAGCTAAGGCTTTTTCTGAAAAAGATAAACGATTTCTATATATTTATCAGGAGAATCAGGGACTTTCTGCAGCCAGAAATACAGGAATTGAAGCTTCTAAAGGAGAGTATCTGGTATTTGTTGATTCAGATGACTGGGTAGAAAAAGATTTTATTCAAAAATTATACGAAAACATTATGGCAAGTGGAGCGGATGTTTCCGTATGTGGCTACTTTAAAGATTCAGAAGTATCTGAAGAAATTGTTTTTGATGAAGCGCATATCATGTCAAGAACAAAGGCAATGGGCATTTTGGGAAATATATTTCCCAAAGAATATTTGCTGATGGTCTTAGCCTGGAATAAGCTTTACAGGAAATCCGTGTTTGATAATGTAAGGTACGCTAATGGCAAAATACATGAGGATGAATACATTATTCACAGAATAATTGATAATTCTGAGATGGTTTCTACAATAACAGAACCTTTATATCATTATCGAATTAGAAATGATAGTATTACCGGTTCTAAGAACCAGGCTGATCTGCGGCATTTTGATATAGTGGATGCTCATAGGGACAGGGTTAACTGTTGCAGAGGCCAGATCTACTCAGATATCTATAAACTAATTGTTTATTCATTTTTTGAAGAGATCTTGCAGCTGATGTTTAGATATGATAGAAGTGCCTATAAAGAGTATCATCTTAATAGTAGATTTAGATGGCTGATGCTAAGAGAATGCATTTTGAATTACAAGGAGCTTGACAAACATCAGAAAAAAGAATACTTACTTGTAATTATTAGCCCAACGGGTTATGTAAACAGAATCAATCGAATAATGGCCAAGAAAAGAAATACTGACAGTGAGGAGAGGTAGTTTTGGGAGCAATTAAAGAAAAGGTCAAGAATTTTAAAGGAGGAATTATTGCTAGATTATACTTTAATCTTAAATGGATTTACTCCTTTTATCACAACTATATTGCAAGAATTATACTATATGTATTAGTAGAACTTGTTCATATGGGTGTTGATTTTTCTATAACATATAAATTAGGGTCTTTAGTGGATTATGCTTTAGATAAGAACACTTCGGAAACAATTTCGATGGCTTTTGTTTATATAGCTTTATTTGTTATAAATGCTTTATTAAGTGTAGGTGCTAATAGATTTGGAGCATGGAACTATAATTCCATGCGTTCAGAGCTTGTAAAGAAGTTATATAATAAGCTTATGCACGCTGATTGGGAGCAGCTTACAAGGTTTCATTCCGGTGATCTGATTACCAGAATGTCTACAGATGCAACCTCTATTTCGGGAAATGCGAATGGATTATTTACAACATTTATTACAAGGACGCTTATGATCATTATTTCACTAGGTGTTATTGTAATGAATGATGTATCTATGATAATTGTAGTATTTGCTGTTGCTCCGATTATTCTGCTAACCTCCAGAATCTTCATGAATAAGGTTTACGAATGTCAGTCTGCAATAAAGGTAATTGAGAGTAAAGAAAACTCATATCATAAGGAATCATTCCACAATATTCAGGCTGTTAAGGCATTTGGACTTGCGGATGAGTTTTACAGAAGAATAGAAATCCTGGAAAAAGAACGTTATAAAGCTGATATGAAATCTAATTTTTTCTCACTGTTACAGTGGAGCATAACATATCTAGGTGGTTTTTTGGCAGGCGTTATATGTGTCGGATGGGCATTTTACAGGGTTAATTCAGGTGTAATGACAATAGGAGCTCTTACCGTGGTAATTGCTATGGCATATAGAATAGCAACTTCCGGTAAGGAACTACTTGGACTTATTCCTGTTTCACTTCAGCTAGCTGTATCAACAGAAAGAGTAAGGGAATTACTTGACATAGATGATGAAAAAGATGTGGATTTTACTGCCTATGAAGAGCTTGCTGAAAAAGGAAGTGATAAGGGCATTTCAATTAGTGTAGAAGATATGTCCTTTGCATATAAGACCAGTAGATTAATTTTTGATAAGGTATCATTGGAAGCACATCCGGGAGAGATTATTGCTCTGGTTGGCCCTTCCGGTGAAGGGAAAACCACAATGCTCAGGCTCTTACTTGGCATTTTGAACATTCAGGAAGGAAAAGCCTACGCATATCCGGAAGGTAGTATCAAGGACAGCCTTGCTCTATCCACGGATACAAGGCCGCTTATAGCTTATGTACCCCAGGGAAATACGATGCTTGCAGGTACTATAGAAGAGAATATGAAGCTTATTGCCCCTGAGGCTACAGAGCAGGAGATTATAGATGCTTTAGAACAGGCTTGTGCGTACGATTTTGTGAAAAAGCTTCCTGATGGAATTCATCATAAGATAGGTGAAAGCGGTATAGGATTCTCTGAAGGTCAGAATCAGAGACTAGCTATTGCAAGGGCAATCCTTAGGAAAACACCTATACTTTTAATGGATGAGGCCACATCTGCGCTGGATGTAGTTACCGAGAGGAAAGTTCTCAGCAATATTATGAAAAAGGATAATAAAAGAACATGTATACTTACTACCCATCGCCCAAGTGTTCTTTCAGTATGTGACAGGGTTTATAGGATAAGTGATAGTAAGGTTACTGTTATAGGTGAAGCAGAGATTCAGAAACTTATGAATGAGTTTTAATGGTTGTGATTTTGCGTTATGAAGGGTGGTTTAATGATGCAGGATAATATTTATGTTACAAGGCCAAGTCTTCCTCCGTTGGATGAATATGTTGAATACTTGCAGCAGATATGGGATAGTCGTAATCTGACGAATATGGGCAGGTTATGGAAGAAGTTCCACAGGAAGTTGTCTGACTTTCTGGATGCAGATTATTGTCTGCCGTTGACTAACGGGCATATGGCGCTAGAGCTGGTTATTCAGTCATTTGAACTATCAGGTGAAGTGATCACAACTCCGTTCACTTTTGCTTCGACAACACACGCAATTGTGAGGAATAATCTTACACCGGTATTTTGTGATATTAGAGAAAATGACTGCACAATGGATCCGGAAAAGATTGAGGCACTGATTACTGATAAAACCTGTGCAATTGTTCCGGTACATGTATATGGAATGCCATGTGATGTAGAAAAGATAGAGAGTATTGCCAAAAAACATAACCTGAAAGTTATTTATGATGCTGCTCATGCATTTGGTGAAAGTTTAAATGGCAGAAATATCTCAGGGTTCGGAGATGCTTCTATGTTTAGCTTCCATGCGACAAAGTGCTTCAATAGCATAGAAGGTGGCTGCGTGGTTTCTGAGAGCAGGGATACATTATACAGATTATACCAACTGCATAATTTTGGAATTATGTCAGAGGAAAGCATCGAATTTGTTGGTGCTAATGCGAAAATGAATGAGTTTCAAGCAGCAATGGGACTCTGTAATTTGAAGTATTATGAAGATAACAGAGATAACAGAAAGAAGCTTTTTGAAATATATCAGGAGCGTTTAGCTGGTATTGATGGAATCAGAATGCTTGAATATGATTTTGATCATGTAAAGTATAATTACAGCTATCTGCCGATTTTTATCGATGAGAAATTATATGGACATAATAGGAATCAGGTACAGGAGATGCTTTCTAAAGAGCATATTTATACAAGAAAGTATTTCTATCCATTAACCAATGATTTCAATTGCTACAAGGATGCTGAATTTGTAGGAGAGACTCCTATAGCAAAGAAGATGTCAGCTCAGGTTTTAACGTTGCCATTATATTCTGATTTGGGAGCAGAGAATGTTGAAAGAATATGTGATTTGATAAGGAATTATAAATAGTTCTTGTGGAGTGGGGATTGTTCAGATGGGAGAGTTTAAGAAAAAAGTCAGTGTTGTTGTAATAACCTACAATCAGGAAAACTATATAAGGTATACCCTTGAGAGTATTGTGGAACAAAAGGTAAATTTTGATATGGAAGTTCTTGTGGGAGAGGACTGTTCTACAGATGGTACAGCTGGTATAGTTAAGGAGTTTGCAGAAAAATATCCAGATCTGTTTACTGCGTATATTAGAGAGAAAAATTTGGGGATGACCGCTAATTTTCTTGATCTTTTACGTCGTACTCAGGGTGAATATCTGGCAGTTATCGAAGGTGATGATTATTGGATTGACAATGAATATCTCCAAAAGCATGTTGACTTTTTAGATTCAAATAAGGATTATTCTGCTTGCTTTTCACATTGTATTATTGTAGATCAGAATAATGTCAGACATACGGATAGAGAAAAATATAGCTGTTATTTAAAAAGAGATGGTGATTACGAAGTTCATGACTTTGAAGAATATTTACTTCCTGGACAGACTTCAACAGGAATGCATCGGTTAAATCTTTATAAACAAAACTTGCAGCGTTTGGAAGAACTGAAATTTGATATTACTCATTTCAGAGATATACACTTTGTTTTGATGATGCTTTCTTGTGGGAAAATATATGTTTCAAATGAAGAAGTATCTGCATATAGATATATTTTGGATTTAGAATCAGGTTCATGGTCCTCCAAGAATGACATATATAGAGCGGAGAGCTTAATCAATTATCTTCAGGGACTTAAGGAACTTGAAAATGTTGCCAAAGCATTAGGACTAAACGTTAATTATGATGAAAGAAGAAAATACGAGTGGGATAAGTTTGCAAAAAACAAGTTCCAGTTTACGAAAGAGGATGGAAAAAGAATTAAGAATTTACTTATTAACGACAGTAATAATAAATTCAGTATGTTGATGTATGCGGTCTTTGGGAGTAATCGCAAAATAAAATGATTGGAGTAAGAAGATCGATGGATGTAAAGGTAAGTGTGATAATAGCTACATATAATCAGGAAAAGTATATAGCGCATACACTTGAAAGTGTAGTAAATCAGGAAACAGATTTTAAATATGAAGTAATTGTGGGGGAGGACTGTTCAACTGATGGTACAGCACAAATTGTTAAGGAGTATGCGGAAAAATATCCAGAACTGATCATACCGATTATTAGAGAAAAAAATTTAGGTATGTCTGGTAATATGTTCGATTTATTAAGTCGTATTAAAGGGGAATATGTTGCAATAATAGAAGGCGATGATTATTGGATAGATAATAGAAAACTACAAAAACAGGTTGAGTTTATGGATGCTCATCCTGATTATGTGGCCTGTTTTGGTACGTGTATTATTGTTGATGAAAACGATGTCCGACATCCCGAGATGGAAGCATATAATGCTTTTATGAAAGATAAAGGAGAATATACTATCCGTGATTTTGAAAAATATATTCTTCCCGGTCAAACCGCAACATCGATGTATAGAACGACAGGATTCGGATTGCTTCAAAAAAAATTATCTGACGCCAAAGTAGATACTACAAATATGATAGACAGAGGCCTTGTTTTATGCATGTTTTCTGTGGGAAAAATATACAATATCGGAGAAAAGATTGCTGCCTATCGACGTGTTATGGATTTAGGTAGTGGTTCATGGTCATCCCAAAACGATTTTTACAGTGTTGAGAATGTAATTAATTATCTCGAAGGAATGAAAAATATGGAGATTATAGCCAAGGCTTTATCTCTTAATCTTAATTTTGATGAGCGAAGATGCTTTGAATTAGACAAGCTTTATAAAAACAAGGATAAATTCAGTAAGGAAGAATTTAAAATAATAAAGAGTTCGATAAAAAAGGACTTTGTTTCTGTAGGAAAATATTATCGTATATGTTGGAATCATATGATAAAAACTCATTAGTATTTTGTGAAAGGATATAACATGGAAAAATTACTTATTTTAGGAAATAGTAGTAAAACAGATTTATTGATTAAGGTTGCGAAGAAGAGAGGTATTCATACTATTGTTACCGATAATCTTCCTATAGAAAAATCCACATATAAAGCAATGGCTGATGAGGCGTGGGATATCAGTGTTACTGATATTGATGAACTTGAGAAGAAGGCTAAAGAGAATGTTATAACGGGCATAACAGCAGGAGCCAGTGAACTCTGTATGGCATCAACCAGGGAACTTTGCCGTAGATTGGGATTACCTTTTTACGTTTCGGACAAGGCCTGGGAGGTTACCAACGATAAGATATTGTTTAAGGAAATGTGCAAAAAACATGGTGTGCCTGTAGCAAAGGAATTTAAATTAGGCATAAATCTTGATAAAGAAGATTTAGAGAAAATTGTGTATCCTGTTATTGTAAAGCCTGCAGATGGATGGGCAAGTATAGGTTTGCATTTATGTACTAATGAGGAAGAACTTATTATAGGCTACAAAGATGCTTATGAGAAATCTGAAGCTAAGAAGGTACTTGTAGAAAAGTATTATGCAGGGAGTGAAATTTGTTTATACTACACGTTCTACAATGGAAAAGCTACATTAGCCGAATCAGGGGATGCATTTGGTTATAGGAAGGAAAATCTACCTTTTGTATTTGCAATTGGACCATCTATCTATGAAGATAGGTTACGAGAAGAATTATTGCCTAATTTGGATAAGGTTTTTAAGGAATTAGAATGTAACAGTGGTGTTGGTCTTGTCCAAGTTATTGTGGATGGTGATGAATATGCTGTTACAGAAATGAACTATAGATTACCTGGCGGCCATATTCCTGTGCAGGAGCATTTGTGTGAATGTGCAGTTGATGCGGCTATGTCACAGAACTATTTTGCTTCAATTCCGGATTTTGCACAGCCGCATGCGCAAGAATACATTATTTGGCTTGGCCCTGGTACAATAGCGTCAATTAAAGGCTTTGATGATATTAAGACTCTTCCGGGAGTATTGTCGACGAAAGCATCATTAAAAGAAGGCGATACAGTTCTACCAAATACCGGTATGAAACAGATATTTGCTACAGTCATAATGGGAGGTGAGTTCGAACAGTCTTTGAAAACTGCAAAAATCGTGAATGAAATTTTGAAAATTAAGGATCAAAATGGGCAGGATATGATGATGAAATTTGAACTCAACGAAAAAAATCAGGTTATTAAGTTGTAATAATATGTATTAGGGAGAGAGGCTATGAAAATTGGTATAATGCAGCCATACTTTTTTCCATATATTGGATATTGGCAATTGATGAATGCTGTTGATGAGTATTTGATCATTGATAATGTTAATTACATTAAAAGTGGATATATAAATAGAAATAGGATACTGGTAAATGGTAATCCTATATATTTTGGTATACCAATAAAAAAGGCTTCGCAAAACAGGCTTATATGTGAACATGAGCATGATCTTGATGAAAAAAAGATTGATAAATTGCTTACAACTATTAACTCCGCTTATGCCAAAGCACCATATTTTCAGAGTACTTATGAACATATAAAGGAAATATTGGAATTTGGAATTACTCCGGAAGGATTAAATTTAGCTGATTTCCTTGAAAATGCTATTAAAAAGACTGCTACAAAGCTTGGAATAGATACTCCTATTATGAGATCATCGCAAGAGGTTAAGCTGGATGGTAGTTATAGAAGAGAACATCTGGTAATTGCTTATTGCAAAAAGAGAAATGCTGATGAATATTATAATGCCATAGGTGGTACTAAGCTTTATTTTCAGAAGTTTTTTGAAGATAGTGGTGTGGCCTTAAGCTTTGTAAAGACAAATGAAGACATATCATATAAGCAGTTTACAGATACCTTCGTACCTAATTTGTCTATTATAGATGTGATGATGTTTTGTTCACCTGAGCAAATTAGTGATCTACTTACTCAATTTTCTTTAGTAAAAGGGTATTATTCACCAGACGATGTACCTTCTGAGGAAAATTAAAGAATAAAATTCTAAACAGTAGGAGTGCTGATATTTATTAATATGATCTCGATAATAGTTCCGGTATACAACGTAGAGAAATATTTGAGTGAATGCATTGAATCTATACTTTTGCAGACGTTTGAGGATTTCGAGTTGATACTTATAGATGATGGTTCAAAAGATAGGAGTGGTGATATCTGCGATAAATATGCTGTTACAGATAGTAGGGTAAAGGTTATTCATCAGGAAAATAGAGGGCTTTCCGGGGCTAGAAATGTTGGACTTGCTGCTTCAAGAGGAGAATATATAGTTTTTATTGATTCTGATGATACTCTTACTTCAGATTATCTCGAAAAACGATATGCAGCTATTTGTAAGACAAATGCGGATTTTGTTTTTTCAGATATGGAATCATCCAAATTGGCTTATTCAGAATCCCTTACAGATAATGAATTGATTATTGGCAAAGCTGAGATGAAAAAATGGTTATATGACCTGATTTCAAGAGAATATGTCCTTGCTGTTATTGCCTGTAATAAATTGTACAAGGCTTCACTTTTGAAGGGACTTAGTTTCTCTGAAGGCAGACTACATGAGGATGAATTTTTTATTAATGATGTATTATGTAGGATGACAAAAGCTGTCTATATACCGGATAAGGGATATATTTACAGGGATAATGAACAAGGTATTACAGGAGCAAGAAATTTGACAAGCATAAGACACCTTGATGCACTTGATGCTTATGCAGAGAGAATACGTATGGCGAATGTTGAAGGAGATTATTCGTTTGCAAATAAGACTTTATCAAATGCGTTATATAAAGCGTATTCATATTATAAAACAGGCTCCGAAATATCGGAGCCTGCATTAACGAAACTGATAGAATTGTTCAATGAGTTCTATAAGGTTCTGTCGTTTAAACAGAAATTGAAATATAAGGTGCTTATTTTGCTGGCTAAGCTACGTTAGTTAGCTAGCTGATTGACTTTTTCAGGACTAGTGTAGGATATCCAATCATAGTATGCTTTGAGTGGAGCTGTGCCATCATATTTTCCTGCCCATTCTTCATCATTGCTGGGCCACGCATCCATCGCAATAGGAGCTTCATGCTGGGGAATGTTTTCAGTTGCTTCATAAACAGGTTCCCCATCTACATACCAAACTATGGAATTCTCCATCCAGTTGAAACCATAAATGTGGTAGTCGTCAGCTGCATCAAATCCAAGATCATATAGACAAGGTTTTCCTCGAACACCATTTGTATAATAGTTAAATTGGATTTTGGTCGTATCATAGCCCAAGAACTCTATGTCTATTTCTGTACCTATATCATTTTCGCTAAAATAGTTAAAAAATGACGAAACAACGCCGGGATTCTTTATAGGGCGCATTCTTACCTCATACATACCATATCCAAAAAGGTTATTAGTAAAAACTTCACCGGCTGTCTTGTTGCCTGAGTCGTTATTAATAGACAGAGTCATTTTTCCATAATGAAACTGAACGTTTTCGGGTTTCCATGTAAGGTCTTCTGATTGTCCGCTGATCCAGTCGGATTTACGAAAATCACTAGAAGATAAGAAAGTAAAATCATTGCGATAGGTTGATGCATTTGCTAGTATGCCGGTTGTAAATACTATACAGATGCCGCTAATAACAATCAGTGCTGCAATAGGCTTGAAATAATTCTTGTTCATACTATTGTCCCTTCGTTTAGTTAATTGATACTATTATAAGAGTGTGCGATTCATTTGAAGATAGATTTTATTCTATCAAATGCAGATTTGTATATAAAGTGTCTATTTTCAAAAATACGATTCACTGATGAAATGAAAGAATACCATACATCAAGAGTTTAAAATATTTTCGGAGAAGAATAAATGGAAAGCATGAACAATGAATCAAATAAAATACCTCATATAATACATTTCTTTTGGTTTGGCGGAGAGGAAAAGCCTGAAAGCGTACAGAAGTGCATTGCCAGTTGGCGTAAATACTGTCCTGATTTTGAAATCAAAGAATGGAATGAGGATAATTATGATATCCACAAACACCAATTTATGGAAAATGCGTATCAGGCAAAGAAATGGGCTTTTGTTTCGGATTACGCGAGATTGGATGTACTATATACTTATGGCGGCATATATTTGGATACTGATGTTGAAGTAATAAAAAAACTTGAGCCACTATGTGATCATGCAGGTTTTATAGGTTTTGAAACGGATGAGCTAATCAATGACGGGCAAGGGTTTGGGTGTATGCCAGAAATGCCTGTTATAAAGGAGATGCTATCTGTTTACGATACTGATGATGCTTTTCAAATTCTTGATGGTGAAAAACAGTTCATTGAAAGCCCCAGATTAAGAACCGAAGTATTACTTAATCATGGACTTAGACTTAATGGACTGAGACAGAATGTGGCTGGGATGGAGATATACCCTGTGGAGTACTTTTCACCTAAAGATTTTAAATCCGGAAGATTAAATATTACACCTAATACTTTTAGTATTCATCATTACGATAGTAGTTGGAAAGATGAAAAAGACAGAAAATACACAGAACTCATGAGACTTTGTTGCAGATTTCTTGGGAATGATGCCGGATTTAGACTATTTCAAAGTCTCATGAAGGGTAAGGACAAAATAAAACGAATTATTAAATAATATGGATCGTTATCAATAAAATGTCCTGGGAGCCTATTATTCTTTACCTGAAACAACAAATGAATAAAATAGCCAAAAGAGCTTTGGAAAGCGCTTATACGATTCTGTTAGTATCCTGTATTTGGGTGAAATGCCTGTAATGCCTTTAACCTTATTGATGTGATATACAACAAAATCATATTTTTCAAAATACAGTGGTTTTTTCTTACATTTTACCATTCTTGATATTGCGGCAATTATGGAATTGGCATATTCTCGGTTTGCTATCGCAGAATAAGTGGAATCGGCTTCTTTTGCCAGATTAGCCACAGCTTCAAAGGCAAAAATGTGATCTAATGAAACAAGAGCTTCTTTTTCTTTGCTTATATTTTTTCTGGTGATACTGTCATCATTTCGATAATAGTAATATCCTACGAAAGGATCCAAAATAACTTTTTTAGCTTTTAGGAATGCTTCGTACATAAAAGTTGTATCTTCATAAAAGACCAAAGGCTTTATGTGCAATTCATCGATTAGATCTCGCTTGAACATTTTTGCCCACAATACCTTATTGTATAAGTCCTTATTATCAATATAGTCCTTTATAAATCTTCCTTTATCGGCAATTATCTCATATTCTGTAAATCTGTCACACAAAGACTGTTTATCCCCATCAATCTGCATGGTCCTGCAGCAGGAAATGTCTGCATTTTCTCTGGCTATATCATTATATAATTTATCCAAAAAGTCTTCAGATATATAGTCATCTGCATCAACAAAACATATATATTCGCCATGGCATACTTCTCTTGCCTTTTCTCTGGCTTTAGCGGCTCCACCGTTAGTGCAGTGAAGAACCTTTATCCTATTGTCTTTGAGTGCGTATTCATCACATAGAATGCCACTATTATCTGTGGATCCATCATCGACAAGGTACAATTCAAAGTCTGTATATGTCTGTCTTAGGATAGATTCTATACATTTGCTTAGGAAATTTTCAGCATTATATATAGGAATGATAATTGATATCAATGTTTTATACTCCTTCTTAACATTTAAATGATTTACATAATAATATGAGTTGCTAATATTGGACAAAACTCGTATAGATACCTTCTTTTTGATTTGTTTGAGCATGGTGTCGAATTAAGTATACGCTGTAGTTGCCGAATCTGTTTTTTAATATCAGATTTGTTGCTGCTATTTTTGTAGTTGGTTATCAGAGTGTACATACTGAATTCAAGAATATCGTTGTAATTCTTTTCGATAAAATCTTTGTGTACATTGGCTCTGATTATATTAAATGCAGGTTCATAGATAAACTGCCCGTTCTCGAAATAATCTTTTGCGGCAGTAGCCTGGGTGCTGCTTTGGATATAGTGATAGAAGGGCTTTGCAATATAAGCGAAGTTATAATTGGCCCTTGAGAAGATTTCTGATTGAAAGACCAGGTCTTCACACATTTTTAGTTCTGTTTTGAAAGCATGGGCTTTTACTATTTCGGCTCTGAAAAGCCTTGTAACAAGAAATCCACGGATATTATCATCAATAAACATGCCTTCTAAGATTTTTTCAGAAGAGAGTGGTGATTCATAATCCCCGGTATAGGGAGTGACGATGCCTTCCTTGTGTGTGAAATATCCACAAATGCATCCATCAAAAGAACCTGTAGATACTATATTGATCATTTCGCGGTACATATCAGGCTCAATATAATCATCTGCATCAAGAAAGCTGATCCAATCACCTGTAGCTTGGCTTATGCCCAAATTTCTTGCAGCAGAAACTCCGCTATGCTCCTGGCGGACATAGTGAATAAAAGAGTTACTCTGAGAGTATTCTTTTGCGATTTCTGAGGAGATATCATCAGATCCATCGTCGATAAGTAAAATCTCGTCAGGCATTAAAGTGCATGCAAGAATACTTTCAAGCATGATTTTTAATGCATTATTGGAATTATAAAATGGAATGATTGTTGTTATCGAATTGTTCATGAGTGTCATTCTTTAAATTTGTAGTTGTTTTTTATATCATTAATCATGTTATTTCCGGCAATAGACATTGTCAAGGAGACATGACTATAGTATAAATATTCGAGAGGAATACAGAAGTGTATAAAACTTCATAATAGTAAACTTATTACCGCGATTAGATTTTGCACAAATATTTTTCAATTTCTTCTTGACGGCACAAAAATATATGATATAATTTGTAATGTTATGTGGGCAATAGCCTAAAAAGACATAGCAAATAACCCTGAACCCCGTTAAGGAAGGGTCTGAAGGGAGGGTAAGAGTAGAGATGTCAACAGTAATAGTTAAAGAAAACGAGACTTTAGACAGCGCGCTTCGTCGCTTTAAGAGAAGCTGTGCAAAGGCTGGTATCCAGCAGGAGATTCGTAAAAGAGAACATTACGAGAAGCCAAGCGT
>JAEEGL010981529.1_pt1 | contig 36233 bp, 31 predicted proteins | sample 9134231 | NCBI WGS metagenome assembly JAEEGL01 (sample SAMN16246548, study PRJNA631951) | gut metagenome | biome: gut microbiome; feature: rumen; material: fiber-attached | host: Bos | place: Iran: Karaj | collected 2018-10
TCCAGAGCTTTCCTGCTCCAGGGACGGGAAAAGAGCTGGTTTTCAATTATCGCCGCTTCCTCACAATCGGAAAGCTCCATGAGAGAAAAGGTGAGGTTCCTTGCAGCTTCACGCTCCATGTTCCTGCTCCATTCGCTCCCGCTCTGCCTGGGACATCCTGTAATACTTCGGTGCGTGCTGATCCGATGAGATCGCAAGTCCCTCCCTGTAATACTTCGCTCCCAGCTGTGCCACTGCCGCTGCCCGCTGCCTCATACAAAAGGCAGGTGCAAATGAAAACGGGATGGTGAGGCTTTTTTCAATCAGCTCCTTATGAACCGGAACCCCGTCTCCTAAAAAGATGACCTTTTGCCCCTTTTCCTGCAGAAGCTGTAAGATCTCTTCCGCTGCCACAGCCCGGGCCTCTTCCACGCAAACAAAGCTTCCATCCTCTGTAAAGGTATAGACTCCGGTATAAACCTGTCCGCGTCTGGCGTCCATCATGGGACAGATCAGATCCCGGTTGCCGTAGAGCTGATAAGCCATGGCATCCAGGGTAGGAACCTCCACAAGGGGGATATCCAAGGCCAGTCCAAGGCCCTTTGCCGTAGCCGATCCGATCCGAAGTCCCGTAAAGGATCCCGGTCCCGAAGAAATGGCAATGCAATCCAAGCTTTCCGGCTGTGCCCCGGTCATGGTGAAGATCTGCTCCATCATGGGAAGCAGGGTCTGTGAATGTGTTTTCTGATAACAGGTGGTGTATTCCGCCACCAGCACATCATCCTCTAAAAGTGCAACGGATGCTACCAGTGAGGAGCTCTCAATCGCTGCCAGTTTCATGTTTCCAAATCCTGTCCTTCCAAACCTTCTATCTCAATGCTGCGATAGGAAAATCCCTTTTCCGGCTCCTTGCTGACGCGGATCCGGATGGTCTCCTTCGGCATGATCTCGGGAAGCTGATTTGCCCATTCCACCAGACAAACCCCCTGCCCGAAAAAGTATTCTTCATATCCGATCTCGTCCATTTCCTCCGGCTCTTCGATCCGATAGACGTCAAAATGATACAAAGGCAGCCTTCCGCCCTCATAGATCTGCATGATGGTAAAGGTGGGTGAGATCACCGCCTCATCAATGCCGAGACCTTCGGCAAACCCTTTTGCAAAAACGGTCTTCCCGACGCCCAGATCCCCCTCTAAGGCATAGACTTCTCCCGGCTTTGCCGCCATTCCTATTTCCCGGCCAAGGGCCAGGGTTTCTTCTTCTGAATTCGTTATTCTTCGCATACGCATACCACCATATATCATAACACAAAACCGCAGTGTTGTACAACTGCGGTTTTTTTCTGAAGTCTATTCTGTTTTCCTGTTTTTTCCTTCCGTTACTGGCGAATTTTCACCTTTTTCGGAGGCATATGCCTGCTGATGAGTTCGATGACCAAAGCCGTATCGTCCCCCAGGTCTGCTCTCGGGAACACGCTGGCGTTCACCTTTGAGGTATAAAGCACGATGCTTCGCGGGGTGGAGATGGCTTTGTACATATCCTTCCAGGCCTGCATCTGTACCGTCTCCCCCTGGGAAACATAGACGCCCTCCTCAGCAAAGGTATAATGGAGAGGCTTTTGGAAAGCCTCGTTGGTAATGGCCTGTTTGCGTGCCGTCAGAAACAGATTCCACGGAAGGTAAACGATCATGACAATGCCGATGACCAGATACAGCCCGCCTGCACCTTTCAAAAAGAACATAAGTGCCATAAACCCAAGCAGAGTTGCCACCAATCCCAAGGGGCTGGTATAGGTGTGCCTCAGCATATAGTCGTACAGTACCGTGGTGTTCATATGCACATCCACCTCATAAAGAGGATTCTCGGGAAGGGTCACGGCTGTGCTTTCGATTTCTTCAGTTGTTTCATGTTCTGTATCAAGTTCTTTCGTATCCATACTGTTATGATATCTTTTGTCTTTCTTTTGTCAAGAGAAACCCGTTTTTCCGTATTATTCTCTTCTCAGGGCCTCAATGGGGCTGAGCTTTGCAGCCTTCCTTGCCGGGTAGATTCCGAAGAACAGACCCACAGCCGAAGAAAACAGTGTTGTCAGGATCACGACAACCGGTGAGATCTTGGCGCTGATGCCGATGGCTCCGCAAATGGCGGATGCCCCTGCCACGCCAATGGCTATTCCTATGAGGCCACCAAGCAGGGTAATAATGGCGGATTCAAACAAAAACTGCAGCATAATGGATTTGGTCCTGGCTCCCAGAGCCTTGCGGATACCGATCTCTCTGGTACGCTCCGTTACCGACACCAGCATGATGTTCATAACACCGATACCGCCTACCAGCAGGGAGATAGCAGCCACTAAAACCACGAAGGCCGTAATATAATCCATGATCTTATTGATCTGATCCATGGAGTCATTGAAATCCTGCATGTCGATGGCCTTGGAATCCTCCGGCACATGATACTTTGTCCGTAAAAACTGCAGGATGGAGGAAGCGGCTTCCGTAGCATACTCCGGACCGTCCGTATAAACATAGAAACTGGAAAACTTATCCACATCAAATCCGAAATAGTTACCGAGCACCGTCAGAGGTGCTTCCATCTCCACCTGATCAAAATACATTAACATACTCATCACTTTGGAAGATGCAGCATCCTCACGGATTCCGATGATCTTAAACTCCAGGGTCCTTCCGTACATCTCCGTGGTAAAGGTCTGACCGATGACATCCGTAGTACCGAACATGGCAATGGCACTGGATTCCCGGATCACGCACACCTTGGCGGCAGATTCAAAATCCGTTTTGTTAAAGTAACGGCCTTTGATGATGGGCTCCTGGTACTGATATTGCAGCGCCTCAGTTCCGGCATACAGATAAGCTGTGAGCCCCTGCTCCTTCGGACCATCAGCTGTACCGTATCCGGTATCTACGGATGTAGCTCCCTTGATGTGAGGGATCCGCTCCCGGATCTGCTCCAGGTCCTCTATCGTAAACTCTACGATCTCCTCATCCGAAGCTCCTCCTCCCAGCAATGCCGCGGAAGAATTCGCATTGGAGTAAAAGTAAAGCTGTCCGCCTGCAAGCGCATTAAGACCTTCCGTAATCTCGCCGGCAACACCCTGACCCACTGAGATTACCAGGATCACGGAGGAGATACCGATGATGATACCCAGCATCGTCAGAAAAGACCGGCCCTTATTGGTCCTGATGTTCATCAGAGCCATTTTGATATATTCCACGATCTGTGACATAGCTACCCTCTGTTATTTCTTGTCTTTCTCTTCTGCATCCTCAGACTCATCCTTTGAAACCGGCATTACATCCATGCCTTCTTTCATGTCGGATGTCACGTTCTTGACAATTTGATCCCCGGCAGAAACACCGCTTACAATTTCGATCATCTCATCATCGCTGATACCGGTTTCCACAACCGCTTTTTCCAGTTTACCGTCCCTTACCACATAGACAAAGGTGCTGTCGCTGGAGTAATTCAGACATACCATGGGGATCAATACAATGTCCTTCTTATCAGCGGTCTGGACAGTAACCTTTCCTTCTGTTCCCAGAATGATGGAATCATCCGGATTATCAATGTGAACATCTACATCCACGGTAACGGATCCCTGAGCGTTGGTAGCGGCTACGCGGCTGATCTTGGCAACCTTACCCTGATACTCATTTTCTCCGATCTTAATGGTGGCTTCCTGTCCTTCGGAAAGCTTTTCCAGATCGTTCTTTCCTGCCGGAATCACCACCTTTACCTTTTTGGTGCTCTGTACGGAAAACAGCTCCATGCCCTCTGAAACCGTCATACCCGCCTGGGGTGCTGCAGCAATGACAACGCCGTCCATATCACAGGTCATACCCTGCTCCGCAATGGCGATCATCTCTTCCAGATCATCTGTGGAGCGCTCTGCAATCTCCTTGGAAACGGCCTGCTGTTTTTTCTGCAGTCCCGCCGTGGGATCTGCTGTATCCTTTACTGCTTCCGCCTTTTCCTTCATGGCTTTGTATTCCGCAAGATCTGCGGAGCAGGTCTCATAGGCTGCCTGCAGGGCATCTACATCGTAAGCCTTCAGCTTCTTGGCTACCTCTTTGAGTTCTTCCTGCTTCTGCTCTGTCTTCTTCAGGGCTTTCTTATTCTCCGGATCCGATTTCAGGATCTTAGCATATTCCTGGATCTCAGCGGTAATGGCTGCCTGCTCCTTTTGCAGCTTCCCTGCTTCTGCAAGCTGGGAAGAGATCTGGCCTACCGCTTCCTGATAGTGGGCTACATAGGCCTCATACTCCGGAAGCTCCGCTGCCGCCTCTGCCACCTTTGCCTGTCCGCTGTTTACCTGGGTAATGGCGATATCCGAACCGATAAGAGATACCTGCTGCTCCAGCTTGGCCTTCTCCAGCTGCTCCTTCAGATCATCCACATCAAACTCTACGAACTTTTCACCGCTTTTTACAATGTCTCCCTGCTTGATATCACAGGAAAGTACCTTGGCGCTGACGGGTGCAAAATAGGTTTTGCTCTCCTCGGTCTGCACCGTTCCGGAGATCTCCACGGTCTGGGAAAGGCTGCCTGTGGTAGCTTCCTCCACCGTAACCGCCGTTCCGATCTTACCTGTCAGCTTTGCGATCTGATCCTTTAACACCGTTGCCATAATGGTAGGGATCAGGATGATCAAAACCACAACCGGGATCCACCAGAACCGAAAGCCCTTCTTATTCTTGGGCTTTTCCGGATACTGCTTGGGTGCGATCCTCGGACGGGGATCTACTCTCTGCTGGGCTACCGCTGCGGGAGGCTGGGTCTTTTCTCCGGTTTTGCCTTCGCCTTCCGCCTTGGTATTTTCCGTCTCCTTTGTCTCCTGCACCGCTGCCGCCTGTGCTTCTGTCAGAACCTCATCATTCATACCGATCTTCATAACAATCTCCTCTGATACACTCTATGGTTACCACATTCCTATGCGTTGCCTTGATCTTCGTTCAAATAATCCTCCACGATCTTTCCGTCAATGATCCTTATAACCCGGGCTGCCTGGGCGGCAATGCCGTTATCATGGGTAATGAGGATCACGGTTCTCCCCTCTTTGTGAAGCTCCTTTAGGATTTGCAGGATCTCCTTACTGGACCCTGAATCCAGGTTACCTGTAGGCTCATCTGCCAGGATCACAGGCGGTGCCTGGGCGATGGCTCTTGCAATGGCTACTCTTTGCTGCTGACCGCCGGACATTTCGGAGGGTCTGTGGGTCATTCTCTTTTCCAGTCCTACCTTCCTTAATGCATTTTCCGAAAGCTCGTGACGCTCCTTTTGTCCTACTCCGCGGTAGATCAGGGGCAGCTCCACATTTTCCTTGGCCGTCAGATTGGCGATGAGGTTAAAGCCCTGGAAGATAAATCCGATCTCCCGGTTGCGGATATCGGAAAGCTCATCATCCGAAAGGGAGGATACGTCCGATCCGCTTAAAATATACCGACCGCTGGTAGGCACATCCAGACATCCGATCATGTTCATCAGGGTGGATTTTCCCGAGCCGGATTGTCCGATGATCGCCACAAATTCTCCCCTGCTGATGGTCAGATCCACGTGATCTAAGGCCCTGACCTCGTTTTCGCCGGGATTGTAGATCTTACAGATATCCGACATATCTACAAGTATTTCTCCCATCCTTACGTCCTTTCCGCTGCTTTCTTTTTCCTCTTAATCGTTTTAGGAACCAGAATATATTGTACCCGCTAAAGCCCTGTGCGTCAAGATATTGCGCTTTCCAAAGCATTAAGATTTCTTTAACATAACCTTAATTTTAACGCCACTTTTCCCTTTGCATCTTTTGCCGGAAAGTGCTATATTAGAAGTATGAAATCCAACGCATTTATGTTGATATCCATGTGTATGGGGGTATTGTCGATCATCACAAGTCCCCTCTTTTTCTTATCCCTTCCATTAGCCGGACTCAGTATCCTGTTTGCGATCCTGTCCAAGGGAAAAGAGTATCAGATGGATATCATGGCAAAGGTAGGCGTCATCACATCCTCTCTGGGAATTGTGTGTTGCCTGCTGCTGACGGCTTTAATGACCATGCTGCTTTTGTTCTCCCCTGCTTATCGCAGCCGTCTGAACGAGACCAGCCAGATGATGTACGGTCAGACATTTGATGAAATGATGGAGATGCAATACGGCGTATCTTTAGATGAGATCGCCGAAAAGGCATCTGAGATGTTTCATATACAGTAACACGTTACGAAAGGAGGAGCCATATGTCGCTTAGGATCGGTGCTTTGGGAACTTCATTTGCCATGCCCTATGTGGGATCTGCGTCTGTTTCTCCTCTTTCGAATACAGGCGCTGCCTCTGAAACCGGAACCATACAGAACAGCGGAGAATCCACCATCAAGGCTCCCGGAAGGAAATCCTCTCCGGCCGAGTGCAAGACCTGCGCGGAGCGCAAATACGTAGATGGCTCCGATGAATCCGATGTATCCTGTCAGACGCCTACTCACTTTTCTCCCGAGCAGGCTGCTTCCGCAGTCAGAGCTCATGAAGGACAGCATGTGGCTAACGCTTATCAGAAGGCCGGCGCTAAAAACGGAACGGTGCTGCAGGCCTCTGTCCGGATCAAAACAGCCATCTGTCCTGAATGCGGACGAAGCTATGTGGCAGGCGGTGTAACTGCTACCAAGATCAAATACAGTAACGAAGAAAACCCTTATCAGAAGGCCAGAAAAAAGGCCGATGCCGGAGCTTTAGCCGGTATGAATTTTGACGCAGCCGTATGAAAGAAAAGACACCCGGGCTCAACGCCCAGATTAAAGCCGGAGCCAGAGCAAGGCTTACAGGTAATTATCCGAAAGTGATCTTTGTACAGTTTTATGTGGGATTTTTGATCGCTTTTCTATCCGAATTATTTTTCCAGATGATAAAGCCCTCCGATCTGAAGGGCTTTTGTTTGTTTATCGTTGTACGTTTTCTGCTGACTATCTTATCGGGATTGTTTCTGGTGGGTCTCAATGAGATGTACATCTCTTTGTTCCGCGGAAAAAAGCCTTCCTTTTTACGGTTGGTTACCTATTTCTATCAGTATTCCAACAAGACCATACAGTTGCAGCTTCTGATCCTGGTTCATATTTTGCTGCACTCCATCCCGTTTTTGGTAACCTTGCCCATTTACCTGATCCTGAAAAAGGATATCCTGTTGATCCCGGTGGGCATCTTCTTTGCCACTGCCCTGATCCGGGCCGTGATCCTGCAGCTGAATTACTCCCAGGTCTTTTACCTGGTATTCGAGGAGCCGGGAGCTTCCGTCAAACAGCTGCTGGAAGCCAGCACTCTGCTGATGACGGGCAACAAGCTTCGCTATGCAAAGCTGCTGCTTAGCTTCATCGGACTGATCTTCATCAATCTTATCACCTTCGGCATCGCCTCGCTGTGGATCGATCCCTATTACTATTCGGCAAAGGCGTGCTTCCACAAACACCTTTTAAAAGAATGGAAAGAAAGAAAAAGCAACTGACCTGTGAGTCGGTTGCTTTTTTGATTCTTATTCTTCTTCCTGATCGGCTTTTTCCTTTTTTTCCTTTTCTTCCTTTTTCTTGCGTTTGATCACAAGATCCAGCTCTTCCTTCAGCATTCTGGCCTTATCCTTTGTTCTGCTGCTGGCGGTCTTGGAACTGAGGATATCGGAAATGAGCCTTCCTGCCACATCCACATCCTCAAACCTGGTAGCCAGTGCTGCCAAAAGATAATCCACCGTCTGCTCATCCATACCGCAAAGAGGGAAGGGCTCCGAAGAACGGGCGGTCAAAAAGCCGTCATAGGCATTTCTGATATACTCCTCTTCCTGCCTGGTATAGATCACTTTCTTTTTCACATAGCTGGCGTCCATCTCCAGATTTTCCAACTGTCCCCTGAGGACCCACGCCGTCTTTAAGCAGATATAGGCTTTCTCACTGGGCTTTGCCTTCTTTACGATGGCGTTGGCCAAAACCAGCTTATAGCGCTCAATGGCCTCGTCATAGGTGTAGCTGTCACCGTCGTATTTGTGACCCTGATAATGAATGCAGATGCCTTCCTTGATGAGCTTGGCCTGAATCCGGGTCATAAATTTAAAGTAGCGACTCAGCGCAGCATATCCGCACTCCGGACAGATCACCGTATCGTACTTAAGCACATCCACATGCTCATATTTCGGACGAAGATCCGGATCCGATCCGATCATCCTGGCCTTTCCGGCGCGAACGGTCTTGCACTTAAAATCCGTCTCACAGATAGGACAGGTATAGGATTTATCGAAGAGAAAATCCGCCTCTCTGATAACTTCTTCCTTCGGCTCCTCTTTCTTCTTTTCCGGAATCTTCTTTTTCTCTTCCTTTTCGAAGATATCCAGTTTTTCCAGATTCCCCAGCCCTAAGCTGCTCAGTCCTTCCAGCAGACCCATAAGCGTTCCCCTTTATCTATCTGTTTCTCTATCTCAGTTCTTCGGCAGTTTGAAGGAACTCTTCAAAGATACGATCCGGTTAAATACCGGCTTCTCATCGGTAGAATCCTTGCAATCCACACAGTAGAATCCGTTTCTCACAAACTGGAAGCTGTCAAAGGGCTTTGCACCCTTAATGGCAGGCTCGATGTAGCAGTTTTCACAAACCTTCAAAGAATCGGGATTCAGATTGATGCTGCCGTCTTCCTCGTTATAAACGCCCTTTTCCTCATCGATGAGGTTCTCGTAAAGTCTTGCAGTAGCGGTTACGCAGCCCTTTACGGGTACCCAGTGAATGGTTCCCTTCACCTTTCTTTCGGAGAAGCCGCTGCCTGCCTTGGTGGCAGGATCATAGGTGGCATGTACCACCGTTACATTGCCGTTTTCATCCTTTTCAAAGCCCGTGCAGGTTACAAAATACGCATGCATCAAACGTACCTCATTGCCCGGGAACAATCTGTAATACTTCTTGGGAGGCTCCTCCATGAAATCTTCGCGCTCGATGTAAAGCTCCTTCATAAAAGGTACCTTGTGAGTGCCAAGCTCCGGATTTTCCAGATTGTCGGCTACCTCCAGGATTTCTTCCTGATCCTCCGGATAGTTGTCGATAACTAACTTTATGGGATCCAGCACAGCCATCATTCTGGGACGGCTCAGCTTTAAATCTTCTCTCAGACAATACTCCAGCATGGCATAGTCTGCAGAGGAGTTAGCCTTGGATACGCCGCAAAGCTCAACGAATCTGCGAATGGAAGCAGGGGTAAAGCCTCTTCTTCGAAGAGCAGCGATGGAAACGAGCCTCGGATCATCCCAGCCATCTACTACGCCGTCCTCTACCAGCTTTTTGATATATCTCTTTCCCGTTACTACGTTGGTCAGATACATCTTTGCAAACTCGATCTGACGAGGGGGATTCTCAAACTCGCACTCTCTTACCACCCAGTCATACAAAGGTCTGTGATCCTCAAACTCCAGGGTACAGATGGAATGGGTGATGCCCTCGATGGCATCCTCAATGGGATGGGCAAAGTCATACATGGGATAGATGCACCACTTATCCCCGGTGTTGTGATGGCTCATATGGGCCACACGGTAGATGATGGGATCCCGCATGTTGATGTTGGAGCTGCTCATATCGATCTTTGCACGAAGCACCTTTTCTCCGTCCTTGAATACACCGTCCTTCATCTGCTCAAAGAGGGTAAGGTTTTCTTCCACGGGTCTTTCCCGATTGGGATCGTTCTTTCCGGGCTCCTTTAAGGTTCCTCTGTACTCACGGATCTCATCTGCACTCAGATCGGATACATAGGCCTTTCCCTTTTTGATCAAAAGTACTGCCTTTTCATACATCTGATCGAAATAATCGGATGCGAAAAACAGATTGTCCTTCCAGTCGGCGCCCAGCCACTTGATATCCTCTAAGATGGAATCTACAAACTCCGTCTTTTCCTTCGTCGGATTGGTATCGTCAAAGCGCATATGGAAGGTTCCGCCGTACTCCTGTGCAAGGGAGTAGTTCAAAATAATACTCTTGGCATGTCCGATATGCAGGTATCCGTTGGGCTCAGGCGGAAAACGGGTACAAACATGATCATATACCCCTTCCTTTAAGTCCTTATCAATTTCCTGCTCGATAAAATGGCGGGAGATCACTTCCTTCTCTTCTGCCGCTTTCACATTCTCGTTTTCTTTCATTGCTGACTCCTTTATTCTACAGTTCTATGATACCACAAACTGTTATGATTTTTTTACCGATTACATCCCAAAATCTTACCACATAGACAAGGTGTTGACAAGAACCGGCCTCCTTATCCTTCCTGCTTCTCCAGTCGCATGTACAGATAGGAGATACCGATAGCCAGAAGGCCCACTACAAAGAACAGCACCACCTTTTCCCCTGAGCCGCTCTCCGAGAAATCGTACAAAAGAAGCTTGGCGCAGACAAAGACTGCCAGAAACAGGCCGTAAAGCCGGAGGGGTTTTTGATGGATCCCGAAGCCCACACCTACGGCGAAAAGTGCCAGTACCATTAACAGGATACTGGTAATGACAGGCTTTTCGATCCGGAAGATCATGATCATATAGGTTAAAAAGCCTGCAACGACCAGATTCCGGTTTCGCTGTCCCCAATCTCCAAACAGGCGATAGCTGTTGGAGAAAAGTAAAAAGATCAGCACCAGCCCCAGCAAGAGCACGCCGGAAAGGGCCACATATTTATAATGATCCACGGCTGCTGCTGCAAACAGAGCAATAACGCCCAGCACTGCTGACATTCCCGTATAGATCTTGAAATTCTCATCCCGAAGCTGGTCGAATACCTTGTACAGGATCAGGAACAGGACTACAAAGCCAAGTGCCAGAAGCACACAGATCTCCTCCTGGTCAAATCCCAGATAGGCAAAGGCCGTCAGTACCCCAAGCACAAGACATTCGTGGAAGGTCTTGAAGTAATGTAAAAACAGAAGGGATACCACCATGACCCCAAGGATCAAAAATTGCATATTGGAGGAATCCTTCATCTCAACCAGGAAGACCAGTGCCCCGTATCCGGTGACGATGAGATTGGCGATGGAAAGCTCCTCTCGTTTCTCCAGAATCTTATAGCAAAGCAGGATGCCTGCTACCACGCAAAGGTAAACATTTCTGTCCTGCCCCAGCATGACGCCGGCCAGGAACACGGTAAAGATGTAAAGGTGAACCCAGCGAAGTCTTTCGAAGCTTCGATCCAGCCAGAAGCAAACTGCCATGGCCGCTGCCACCATGAGGGTGCCCCAAACCACAACGTCGGATTTTGCCAGCATTGTCAAAATGATGATGGCAAATACCGCTTCACAGCAAATGGCCAGAATATCCTCTCCATCGGAATCCGAGGTTCTGAACATAAAGGCGTTGATCACGATAAAGCCTGCCAGGAATCCGGTGAGATACAAAAGGGTATCCTGTCTTACCATGGAATCGGAATACAGAAGTACCACGCTGAAATATCCGGCAATGGCTACATTGGCAAGGGCGTGGATCACGCGAACCACGGTCTTGTGGGTCTTTCCGGGAAGACTTAAATACAAAGCATTGACGATCAACAGGATCACGGCAGGAATGGCAAAGTCCGTAACCTTTTCAAACTCCTGCAAAGGTACAAAGGAAATGTAGCATCCCAGGATACCGATGATCCGCAAAAATCCGGAATCCTTTTTCCTGGAGAAAAACAGGGCAAAGACGGAAATCGCCAGGGTTATGACAATAGCCGCCGGAGCCTTGATGGTGTTCAGGTACAGGTAGTTTAGGATCGTCGCCGTATATAGGACGCCCAAGCCTACGCCGGAGATCACACGGGAGAAGCTTTCCAGATGTTTGGTAAGCACGATCTCGGAAAACAGCAGGATCAAAATACCGATGCCGTAAAGTGCAATGCCCTGGGTCAGGTTATCCATATAGAGCTTACCGAAGATCACAAGGGAAAGGATCACAAAGACCGCTCCCACAATACTCAGTACGATACCACCGAAGTTGAACTCTGCGGAATGTACCTGCTTCGGAGGCTGGGGTGCTGCCTGCTTTTGATAGGTGCCTGCTCCCGCTGCCGGAGTGGGTGCAGCTGCAGTATAGGTATTTGCCGCACTCTCCTTCTGAGACTGTCCTGCTTCAAACATGGAGATGCCGATCTCTTCGGGCTTCTCGGTTTGAGGAGCCGGGGTGGAAGCAGGAGCTGCAGATTCAGGGATTTCCCTGTTATCTGCTGCGTTTACATTTTCTGAAGTTTGTTCGCTACCTACGGAAATTGCCTCTGTCGGATTTACAGTTTCGATACCGGCTTTTTCTTCCGTTCCTGCTTCAGATCCTGCACCGGGCATCACAACAGCCACCGGCTTTACAACAGGAGCCGACTCATTTTTGAAAATGGACAAGGGCTGCAGGGGCTGGGCCTCCGGATGCTTTTGGATATAGACCTGGCGGTTCATATCCAGGTTCTTTTGCATCTGTCCCAGGCGCTCATTTTCCCTCTTGAGCTTGGATTCCATATCTGCCAGATAGGACAGATAATCTGTATCTCTTACATTCTCTCTGTCCTTAATGATCTGGCGCATCATGCGATCCACCACATCGGAATGAACAGACGTATCCGGCGTGGTATTTACCACAGGGGCCTGTACCACAACCTGCTGGGGCTGGGGCTTTTGCGACTGTTCGGCCATTTTTTCAATGATGGTTTCGATCCGGTCCAGGCGGATCAGGATCTCTTCTTCTTTACTGATCATTGGCTTACTCCTGTTATAAAAAAGTAAAAAGAGCCTGCGGGATCACAGTATGGTCCCGGGCAGGCTCTCTTCGGATTCTGATTACTCTACGCTGTAGTTGGGCGCTTCCTTTGTGATATGGATATCGTGAGGATGGCTTTCCTTCAAAGCGGCTGCAGAGATCTTTACGAATTTGCCGTTATCCTGCAGATCCTTGATGGTAGGACATCCGCAATATCCCATACCGGAGCGGATACCGCCTACCAGCTGGAATACCGTATCCTCAACCGTACCCTTGTAAGCAACACGGCCCTCCACACCTTCGGGAACCAGCTTCTTGGCATCGGACTGGAAGTATCTGTCCTTGCTGCCGTTCTCCATAGCGGCGATGGAACCCATGCCACGATATACCTTATATTTTCTTCCCTGGAAGAGTTCGAACTCTCCGGGAGCTTCATCACAACCTGCAAACAGGGAACCCATCATGCAGACATTACCGCCTGCTGCGAGAGCCTTTGTCATATCGCCGGAGTACTTGATACCGCCGTCTGCGATAATGGGAATGCCGTACTCTTTTGCCACATTATAGGATTCCATAATAGCGGAGATCTGCGGAACACCGATACCGGAAACGATTCTGGTGGTACAGATGGAACCGGGTCCGATGCCCACCTTAACGGCATCTGCACCTGCCTCGATGAGATCCTTGGTACCCTGGGCCGTTGCCACATTTCCGGCAATGACCGGAAGATCGGGATACGCTTCCTTGATCATCTTCAGGCAGCGAAGCACGTTCTCGGAATGTCCGTGAGCGGAGTCAAGTACCACAACATCTACCTTGGACTCAACCAGCGCTGCAACTCTTTCCAGTACGTTAGCGGTAATACCTACGCCTGCACCGCAAAGGAGTCTGCCCTGTGCATCCTTGGCTGCCAAAGGATATTTGATGGCCTTCTCAATGTCCTTGATGGTGATCAGTCCCTTTAAGTTATAATCATCATCCACTATGGGAAGCTTTTCTTTTCTGGCTTTTGCAAGAATCTCCTTGGCCTGCTCTAAGGTGATGCCCTCTTTCGCGGTGATCAGCCCTTCGCTTGTCATGGATTCCTTAATCTTCTTGGAGAAGTCTGTCTCAAACTTCAGATCACGGTTGGTGATGATACCAACCAGCTTTTTGCCTTCCGTAATGGGTACGCCGGAGATCTTAAATCTGCCCATCAGCTCGTCTGCATCCTTTAAGGTATGCTCCGGAGAAAGTGAAAAAGGATCGGTGATAACGCCATTTTCCGAACGTTTTACCTGATCCACTTCCTGTGCCTGCTGCTGAATAGACATATTCTTATGAATGATACCGATGCCGCCTTGTCTTGCCATTGCAATAGCCATGCCATGCTCTGTTACCGTGTCCATGCCGGCGCTCATCATGGGAATGTTCAATTTGATCGTTTTTGTCAGATAGGTGGAAAGATCGACCTGATTGGGGATCACCTGAGAGTAACCCGGAACCAATAATACATCATCAAATGTAATTCCTTCGCCAATAATCTGTGCCATGTCATCCTCCTTTTTTTATCAATTGTTATCCCAACATTACCAGCTTTCTGTTACCCATTCAGAAAATATTTCCGTAATCTTATCAAAGCTGTCTGACAATGTCAATCAAAAATATGTCTTTTTTCAAAAACTTTTTCAAGGGGCCTCTCAATCCTTGAAAACCTTCCTGGGTGCAATGCGTCTGAGGCTCTCAAACAGCTCGTCATTGCTCTCTACCAGGGCCTGGATCAGCATGTTGTGATCACTGATCACCATGGCATAGATCGGCGCATCTGCCTCGCCGGAGGAATAATCTATGGTCTTCATGGTCTTTCCATTAGCGTACTCTTTCACTTTCGAAGAGTTAACGGGTGCAAACAATTCCAGATTATCAAGGTTGTACTCGGCTAACTTTTTACGGGTGGATGCATTGCTGATACGATCCACGGAAAAGGACTTACCAAGGCAAAGGTACTCAAACTCCACGGATACCCGCTGATGCATCAGATACGCCAAAAAGCAGAAAACGCCTCCGATAACTACACCGAGCAATAAGGAAAACTGGGTAAACAGACCGGTGATCCGCCCAAGAAAAGCCAGAATGATAACAAGTGCCCCGAGGCCGATGAGTGCATTCCGTCCGAGAAGCGGACCGATGGATGACTTGCGCTTTACCAAAAGTTCTACATAAGAATCGTTCATGATGGTTTTTATCTCCTCAAAATATTTGCTGTCTTATTCTACACCACTTTCAGGCTTGTAGCAAGACGCAAGATAGAACGCTTCGCCCCAAATTTGTCCTTGGACAAAGCCACATTGCAATGGTATAATAGGCCCGTTGTGATAAGAAAAAAGTTATGCGGAAAGGAACACGCCATGCACTATATATTTTATCCCGCTTTGTTGGTACTATTGTTTTGGAAAGCTAAGCTTTGTAAAAAGGGAGAATGGAATGAAGATGTGCTTTCCTTTTCCCATACAAAAGCCTTCCTCGGGTACTGCGCCATCCTGATCCTGTTTCACCATGCATCCCAGAGAACCTGTGCTCCCTGGCTGATGCCCACAAAGATCCATCACGGCCTGGATGCCTTTGTCTATGTGGGATATCTGTGTGTGGCCGCCTTCTTTTTCTGTTCAGGGTATGGCGTTTATACGGCCCATTTTAAAGAAGGCTTTTTTGATCATTTCTTTAAAAGAAGGATCCTTCCTGTCATAACCCCCATGGTTATTATGTGGCTTGTATTTTTTGCCATTGAAAAAGTAAGAAAGATTTCCGTTCAAAAACCGGTTTGGCTGGGAACCTACAATTATATCTGGTATGTACCTGCCATGGTTTATCTTTACGTTCTGTTCTATTTAAGTTTCAAGATCATCAAAAAAGACCGGCTTGCCATGACGGTAATGATCCTGGGAACAATGCTGCATTTTCTCCTTTGCATGCTCTTCGGTCCCGGAACCTGGTGGTACAATACACCCTTTCTGTTTGTACTGGGTATCGTGGCAGCACGGCATAAAGATGCAATGCTCGCCCTTTTCAAAAAAGCCTATCCTCTATGGTTGATCCTGTCATTTGTGATCACGCTCTGCGGGTTTGCCTTTGCTAACTATTACGGTGTAGTCATCACCCTTCTCGGTGGACATTTCACAGAAGCAGGACACTTTTGGGGAGAATTGATCGGACAGCTCATCAGCGCAGCTACCTTTGTCTGGTTTGCTCTGCTGGTCGGCATGAAGGTTCGCATCGGCAATCCCATCCTTAAGTTCCTCGGAACCTTTACCCTGGAGTTTTACCTGGTGCATCCTTTGTTCATTCAACTGTTTGGCTTTGCCTTTGTCAACGATATGACAAAGCCCATCTTTTATATCAAGAATCAATTTCTATATGTGATGGCATCCATCCTCTTGACGATCCCCATCGCCTACGGGTTACACCTTGTGATGAATCTCCTGAAGGGTGACACACCTAAAAAGTGACATGCATCGATAAGATACCATTACAGCTTCGTATTCTACTGTAAGGTATGTGTCACAGGTAGTAGCTCAGTTCTCTGCGGATCAGCTCCAGTTGCTCCTGCTCTGCGGGACTCTGGGCTTTGCGATCCAGGATCTTAGCAAGGCAGCCTTGCTGACGTGTCAGCTTTCTGCTGATGGGATACACCAGTTCAAAGGCCATACAATAACGGCTGACCCAGATCTCAAATTCCGTACGGTCTCCGATCCTGGGAACGCATCTGTGCTCTCTGACACATTGCATGATACTTTCACGAGCGCCGTCAGGCGTTGACCTGATTTCCCCCGCCTTGCCGTCTTCATATTCCACTTCGGAAAGCACACGAAAGATATCGATCTTATCTGCATCCCGAATGATGTTGCAAAAAAGGATCTCGGTTTCTGTCAGATCCTCAGGGAGGGCCAGCTTGTTATGAAGGCGGATAACCTTTTCGATCAAAGATGCAGTCTGTGCATCCAGATCCGTCTCATCAAAAAAGCTCCGGATATATCCATCATGGAATAAAAGATCCGCGCCAAGCTCCGCATGATCTACGGATTTCCGATCAATGAAAGTGCCGTATTGTCTGACCTGTTCAAATCTTCCGAAATCGTGAAGCATTCCCATACAAAAGGCAAGAAACACTCCATTCTCATCCAGCCCCAGATCCTTTGCAATGATCTTGGCATTTTCTGCCACCCGATAGGTGTGGTCGATCTTCAGACTGATCTTTACATCCGACGGATCGTATTTATCTGTATAGTCTTTAAATGTATTCTTGATTCTGTTTTTATCTGTCACTGTAATTACCTTTCATCAAAAACCAAGCAGGGACAAACCATGTTTTTCGTTTTCGGAACTGCTCTAACGTTGCGATTCATACCCCTGTTGATTTTCTTACATATATGTCACCCAGCACTGGATCACGCCGAAAAACTCCCGCACCAGGTAGTGGATCCCCACCGGTAAAAGGGTGGTGGCGGGGACGGGATGAACGTTGCGGTATCCTGCGTGATCTGCAATGAGCATGGCGCGGTATTCATGAAAGCCGTTGGTGATGATGCCGCAAAAAGCATCCGCATCACCGATGATGGCCTTGCTGTTTTCCAGATTCTCTATGGTGTCCCTGGACTGATCCTCCATAATGATCCGGTCATTGTCGATGCCGTAAACCTCTGTCAGCTGCTGCCTGATACACTCGGCTTCGCTGATCCTCTCATCCGTGCCCTTTCCCCCGGAAGCGATAAGGATGGTATCGGGGTTTTCCTTCATATACTCCGCTGCCTTTTCGATTCGCTTTCTTAAGGGGTTGGTAGGCTGGTCTCCACGGATCCCCGCCCCCAGCACAATGACATAGTCAAGACCTGTGGGAACCTCTGCCGTCATAGCCCCAACGATCTTGCCCTCCACAAGTAAAAACAGGCACAGCCCTGCCACAAACAAAATGCGATAGGCGATCCGAAGTCCTCCGGGTATCTTCACCAGAGGATGCCCCTCGATCTCCGCCCACAGCATAATGATGCGAAGGCCGGAAAAAACTGCAATCAGCGGCCAGAGCCACACCCAGGAAAGGGTGATACCCGCATACATCAGACAAATGGCAAAAAAGGCCACCGACCAGATAGCCAGAGGTGCATAGGCAAAAATGATCAGTTTCTTTATGACATGCCCCTTGGGGGACTTTCTAACGATTCCGTAGGCCAAAGCGAATCCAATCGCAACAATGATAAGACCCACCATCATGAGTTGTGTTTTCATACGATATCCTTTTCTGTATCTCCAATCTGTTTCTTGTTATTCATTTGCAAACAGAGGTGACGTATCTATCACGCATTTTCCTTCAGGCACTCCGCCAGCAGCTTTCTCACCAGGTTCGGGTCAGCCTTTCCGCCCTCTGCTTTCATGGTCTGTCCCACCAAAAAGCCGATGGCCTTCTGCTTTCCCGCCTTATAATCCGTAGCAGCGCCCGGATTCTCGGACAGGATCCTTAGCACACTTTCCCGAAGCTTCTTATCATCGGTTACGGTTTCAAGCCCCCGGTCTTTCACATAGGCCACGGGATCCACATCTTCTTCAAAGAGCTTCTCAAATACAGCACTGGCTACGGTGGAATTGATCTTCCCTTCCGTTGTCAGCTTCACCAGATCTGCAAGATGGGCCGGAGAAAAACGAAGCTCATCCGCATCCACGCCCCTTTCCCGCATAAGCCGCAGGGTATCCGTCAAAAGCCAGTTGCTGACCTTCTTGGGATTTTTGCAAAGCCTTGCAGCATCCTCAAAAAGCTGCGCAAACTCCCTCTCCTTTGTCAGATTCAAAACATCCTTCATGGGAAGCCCGTACTCTTTAACAAAGCGCTCTATCTTTTCCGGACGCATCTCCGGAAGCTCCTGTTCCAGTCTATCGATCCGCTCCTTTGAGACCTTGATGGGTGGCAGATCCGGTTCGGGGAAATAGCGATAGTCCTTGGTATCCTCTTTGCTTCGCATGGAAAAAGAGGTTCCCTTTTCTTCATCCCATCTGCGGGTTTCCATGATCACTTCCCCACCGCTTTCCAGGATTTCCTTCTGCCGCAAAGTCTCCGCCTCGATGGCATGGGTAATGGCCCGGAAGGAATTCAGATTTTTCATTTCGGTACGAGTGCCCAGCTTACTTTGTCCCACGGGTCTGATGGAAAGATTGACATCCGCCCGCATGGATCCTTCCTGGAGCTTGCAATCAGAAATACCCAAATACCGGATGATGGTACGAAGGGCTTCCAGATAGGCCTTCACTTCTTCGGCTCCCGCAAGATCCGGCTCGGATACGATCTCCAACAGGGGCACACCGGAACGGTTATAATCCACCAGCGAGGTAAGACCGTCCTCTTCATGAAACAGCTTCCCCGCATCTTCTTCCATATGGATATCGTGGATCCGAACCTGCTTTGAGTCAGCAGCGCCCTCCTGTCCCTCCGGGGCAATCTCCACATATCCGTTTCTGCAGATGGGATGATAAAGCTGGGAGATCTGGTAGTTTTGCGGGTTATCCGGATAAAAATAATTCTTCCGATCAAACAGCACTTCTTCTGCGATCTCACTGTGGGTAGCAAGACCTAAGGAAATGGCTCCATCCAAAACTGCTTCATTTAAAACAGGAAGGGTTCCGGGCATACCGCTGCAAACCGGACAGACCTGGGTATTGGGCTTTCCGCCGAAGGCGGTAGAACAGCCGCAGAAGATCTTGGTCTTAGTGGAAAGCTCCACATGAACCTCCAAACCGATGACGGTTTCATAAACCTTCGCCATTTAGATCCCCTCCTTTCTCCCCACGGGCCACCTGCTGATCCTCGCCGGATAAGGATGCTGCCTCCAGGAAAGCTGCTACTTCCAAAAGTCCTTTTTCACATCCCGTATCTCCCAAAAGCTGAACACCATAGGGAAGGCCGCTATCATCCTTTCCGAAGGGCAGGGAAATAGCGCAAAGTCCTGCCAGGTTGGCAGGCACGGTATAACGGTCACTTTCGTACATCTTCAGATTGTCCTGAAAGCTGGCTCCAAGAGAGGGGGCCACGTTGCCGCTAACAGGCCCAAGCAAAAGATCATAGCGCTGAAAAGCCCTGGTAAAGGCTTCCCGGATGAGTCTTCGCACCTGCAAAGCCTTCAGATAATAGGCCTCATAATAGCCCTCTGACAGCACGAAGCTCCCCAGCATGATCCGGCGTTTCACCTCCCGGCCAAAGCCCTCGGAGCGGCTCTTTTTCAGCATCCTGTGAAGATCCGAAGCCGCCTTAGGATCATCGGTACGATGGCCGTATTTCATGCCGTCAAACCTGGCCAGGTTGGAGGAACACTGGGCATCCGCAATGGTATAATAAGCTGCCACTGCCAAATCCTCATATCCCAGATCAAATTCCTCCACCTCTGCTCCCAGATCTCGCAGGGTGGTTGCTGCCACATCTATATTTCGTCGCATTCCATCGGAAAGCTGCTCTCCCAGCCACCCGGAAGGCATTCCGATGCTGATACCGGACAGATCCTTCCTTTTTTGAATAGGCCAAACCTTCTCCCGCAACGGCCGGGAAGTCGCATCCATGGGATCTTCTCCTGCAATAACCTGCAGCAAAAGGGCCGCATCCTCCACATTCTTTGCCATGGTGCCGATCTGATCCATAGAAGAAGCATAGGCAATGAGTCCCCGTCTGGAAACGGCTCCGTAGGAGGGCTTGAGTCCCACGATGCCGCAAAAGGCCGAAGGGGTTCGAACGGAGCCTCCTGTATCTGATCCTAAAGCCAGATAGGCCTCCCCGGCTGCCACAGCTACTGCCGATCCGGCGCTGGAGCCTCCTGCCACTCTGGTAGGATCCAAGGGATTTTTACAGGCACCAAAAAAAGAGGTCTCACCATAAGACCCCATCCCGAATTCATCCATATTGGTCTTGCCGATAAAGATGGCTCCCGCTTCTCTGAGGCGTCTTATAACCTCCGCATCATAAGTGGGAACAAAATCCTTCAGCATACGGGATCCGCAGGTAGTCGGCAGGTCTTTGACGCAGATATTGTCCTTGACAGCCATGGGCACACCGCAAAGCGGCCCGGGATCCCCTCCTGCATCCAAGAGCCTTTGCAGGGCATCCCCCTGCTCTCTTGCGCCTTCTTCATCTACGGTAATGAAGGCACCCAGCTCCTGCTCCCGTTTTTGTATTGTCTCAAACACCGCGTCCAAAACGTCGGTGATCCTGATCTCCTTGTTTCTGATCCTTTCGGATAACTGTGTTGCCGAAAGAGATAACAGCGCCTTTGCCATAGTCTCCTCCTCTATGCCCGTTAGGGTATGTACTAAATTTATATGGTTCTGGGTACTACAAACAGATCCTCCCTGGCCTCAGGAGCATTGGACAAAATAGCGCTTTTCTCATCGCCGTTTGTAACCCTGTCTTCCCGAAGCTTTCCCATCTCCATACCGGGATGTGCCAGGGGCGAAATGCCCTCCGTATCCACAGCACCGAGCTTATCAAAGTAGGTCAGCATCTTTTGCATATCCTCAGCCGCCTGCTGCTTTTCCTCATCATTTAGTGCAAGCTCTGATAGGATCTCTACCCGCTTGATTACCCTATCATCAACGACTACGCCCATTGCCTACTCCTCAAACCAAATACCGTCAAATACAGTGGTTGCGGGACCTGTCATATAGATCAGGTTCTTTTCCCGATCCCACTCGATCTTCAGCTCTCCGCCCAGAACCTTTACAAAGACCTGATCCTCCGTCTTTCCAGCCAAAATACAAGCCACCGCCGTAGCGCAGCATCCGGTACCGCAGGCCAGGGTCTCTCCGCTGCCTCTCTCCCAGACTCTCATACTGACGTGCTCTCTGTCAATGACCTTTACAAACTCCGTATTAGTACGGTTGGGAAAACAGGGATGGTTCTCAAAGCCGGGTCCCATAGCCACAAGGTCCAGATCCTCGATCTCATCCATAAAGATCACCGTATGGGGATTGCCCATGGATACGCAGATCATCTCATACTCGCTGCCGTTCACCGAAAGCTTCTGCCCTACTACCGCATCCTCATCCAGCATGGGGAACTGCTTTTGCAGCTCTTTTGCCTTCTGTGATACGGATCCGTCCGCTGCCGCCTTACCGGGATCCACCGGAACCTTGGGAGCGGAAAAAATAGGATGTCCCATATCCACGCGAACCTTGACAATCTTGCCCTGTTCCTCAAACAGTGTCAGGTGCTTTACTGCGCCAAAGCTTTCCACGGTAATCTGCTTTTGATCCGTCAAACCGTAGTCATATACGTATTTGCCCACACAGCGAATGCCGTTTCCGCACATTTCTCCGCGGCTTCCGTCTGCATTGTACATTTCCATTTCAAAATCTGCAATCTCGGAAGGATTGATAAAAATAAGGCCGTCGGACCCGATACCGAAATGCTGCTTTGATACCTGTATGGCCAGCTGATTTTTCTCCTCCGGTGTATAGGAATGTTCAAAGCCGTTGACATAGACATAGTCGTTGCCGCAGCCGTGCATTTTTGTAAATTTCATATCTTCTGTCCTCTTTCTGTCCGTTTGCAGATAATCCTCTGCAGCGAAAATGAATTGCTCTCAGTATTACCGCATAGTCAGAATGATCTGGGCAGTCTCCACAAAGGATCTGCTCTCATCCATGCTTCGTTTCTGGATATATCTGTGGGCCTCACTCTCGCTCATGTTGTTACGATTCATCAAAAGTGCCTTTGCCTCCCGGATCAGGGCTTCCTGCTCGGGGGTACGCTTTTTCGGAGCCTGCTTTTTCCGGCGCCTCTCATAAATAAAGTCACCCAGCATCAGCTCCACGGTATTTAACAGATCGTGAACCTGAAAGGGCATAGCCAGGGACATGATGTTTTCCATGCCTCGCTCTCCCAGTCTGTTACCCGGTGCAAGGAGCAGTACCTTGAAGCTGTTCGGCAGACTTTCCGCCAGTTCAAAGTACATCATATCCGTAAGCCTGAAGGAGCAGATCACCACCCCTTCTCCCAGCTGGTCGGCTGCCGCAATGGCCTGGGCTCCTGAGGGATGGATGAAAACCTCCGAATAACCGCCCTGCACCAGCAGGTTTTTGATCATTTTATTCTCTTTTTCCTTTGATAGTGCGACAATCACGCAGGCCATGCCATCACCTCCCCTCTGCTGATCGTTTTAAACTTCTAGTAGCGGTAAAGGTAATTTTCCAGCTCCCAGCTTGTCACCTGTCTGTTATACTCCTCAGCCTCTGCCTTCTTGGCAGCAATGTATTTAGCTGCACAACTCTCTCCCAGGATCTCTTTTACCAGGGGATCCTGCTCCATGAAAGCTACTGCCTCCTCCAAACTGGAGGGCAGCATGGAAACATTTGCAGCTTCCTTATGGGGCGGCATGATCTGTTTCTCAATGCCTTCCAAGCCTGCCGTCAAAATGGCAGCAATGGCAAGATAAGGGTTGGCGGCAGAATCAGGACTGCGAAGCTCAATGCAGGTTTCTGCTGCTTTTCTCTGGACTGCGCGGATCAGGGGACACTGGATGTTTTCCGTCTCAAAGTCCGCATAGAGGGGTGCATCAAATCCAGGCTGCAATCTCTTGTAGGAATTCACGATGGGATTGGTCAGAGCTGTTAAAGCTTGTATATGCTCCAGAATACCACCGATGAAATAGTAGCCCGTTTTGGAAAGATGTGCTGCATCTTCCGGATCCTCAAATACATTTTTTCCATCCTTGTGAAGCATCATCTTCAAATGCATGCCGCTACCGTCGCAATCTGCCTTAGGCTTAGGCATAAAGGTGGCATGAAGGCCGTGATGCTTGGCGATGGTGCGAACCACCATCTTAAAGGTCATGATATTATCCGCAGCTTCCAGTGCTTCTCCCCGGACAAAATCCACCTCATGCTGGGCAGGTGCCGTCTCGTGATGGGAAGCGATCACCTCAAAACCCATGTCCTCCAGAGTCAGTACAATATCTCTTCTGGCATTCTCCCCCAGGTCCAGAGGGCCCAGATCCAGATAGCCGGCCCGCTCATGGGTCAGGGTGGTGGGCAGTCCGTCTTCATCGGTATGGAACAGGAAAAACTCACATTCCGGCTCGATGTAGAAGGTATAGCCCATTTCCTTTGCCTTGGCGATGGCTTTCTTCAGCACGAAGCGGGGATCATCGGAAAAGTGCTCTCCATCCCCGGTATGCACGTCGCAAAGCAGCCTTGCCACCTTTCCGTGCTGGGGTCTCCAAGGGAAAATGGAAAAAGTGGAAAAATCCGGATACAGATACATATCGGATCGTTCAATGGCGGAAAATCCCTTGATGGAATAGCCGTCAAACATAAAGGTGTTGTCCAGCGCCCGCTCCAGCTGGGAAGCAGTGATGGCCATGTTTTTCAGATTGCCCTGAAGGTCGGTAAACTGCAGGCGGATAAATTCCACGTCCTGGTTTTTTACCTCCTCCATCACCTCTTCACGATTCATTTCTTTTCTCATAACTCATCCTTTCCGCATGATCGCTTTAACCTTATCTTCACAAAAAGGGCGCTCTTATAGCCTAAGAACGCCCTTGTTCAAACTGTGTTTATTGTACCCTTGTCAGGGTATTTTTGCAAGAAAAATCTTGCCCTTTATTTGACTTTGACTGCCTTAACGCCGGAGAACTTCTTGGCTACCACATCCAGACCGACCTGAGACTTGATGGCTGCCTTAACCTTGTAGTAATAGGTCTTTCTCTTATAGACGTTGGTATCCGTAAAGGCTGTCTTGCCATTTTCCGCATAGCCCACTACCACATAACCTTTTTTCTTTTTGGTGGAGCGGTAGATCACGTAGCTTTCCGCATTTTCAACGGCCTTCCAGCTAAGGGTTACCTTGCCCTTCTTGGAGCCGGCCTTAGCGATCTTCGGTGTCTTCAGGGCACGGGATTTTGCATTGGAACCTACGATGGCTCCGGCTGCTTTTGAGTCACTACTGTAGAGAGTGTAATCATCCAGGACCTTAACACTGCCATTCTCCTGATGAGTCCTCTTGGTATATGCCACTACATAATAGTAGTATTTCACCCCGGGCTCGGGTCCGTTGATCTTTGTGGTGATACCGTTTACGGTATAATCGATCCTTCTGTCAACCAGACTGGTTCCCGTCAGTTTCTCAACATCCGACTCCTTGCGGTAACCTGTCTTGCTGGCCTTATCGGCGATGTAGTTGGAAACAACTTCTCCGTTGTAATAGGTATAGGTCTTGCTGTCCCTGTTATAGGCGTACTGGGGATCCGTGGTACGGTATACCTTATAATACTTTGCCCCCGGTACCGGAGACCAGTTCACCTGAATGGATCCGTCCGCCAAGGCCTTTGCCTTTACGTTGGCAGGTGCATTCAGGAAGGGACCAACTTCAATCGTGCTCTCTGACTTGGTATACTTCTTCGGATTTCCTTTTCTGAAGGCTCTGATCCTGTATTTTAAGGTATCCGTGGTAGAAGCAGGGAGCACAGCCGAAGTCGTCTTGGGCTTGGAGATGGTCTTAAACAGCTTCCACTCCTTGGTTGTCTGATCGTAAATATCGATCTGGTAACCGTTTGCGGAATATACCGGATTCCACTCCACCTTTTTCGCACCGCCGGAAACCACTACCGTATTGATGATATCCAGGGTGTCAAAGGCCAGGCTGATACCGGCGCTGCCGCTGATCATATACTTTTTGCCCTTGACCATCTTGTAGGCCTTGACGATAAAGTACTGACTGGAGCCTGCCTCCAGACCCTTTGCCACATAGGAATTGCCCTTCTGGGTCTTTAAAAGCACATACTTATCATAGCTTTCCTCTGCACCCTTCTTAAAGGAGTAATTGGTTGCCGTGGAAGATGTTACCAGTCTGTAGATCTCATAACCGGAAGCACCCTGTACCTTATTCCAGCTAAGCTTCACACTGGTCTTGCTCTTTGCCATGGCCTTCACATTCAGGTTCTGACCCCAGGTCATGGTGGTAAAGGTGGTCCAGTCACCGTAGCAGATCTTATTGGTAGCATTGTTGTAATAATAGCTTCTGATCCGGTAGGTATATTCCGTATCGGGCTTCAGCTTCTTGTCGGTATAGGAATAGGCCGTTGTCTTGGTCAGCTCGTCCCAGACCTTATCATTCTTTTTCTGCAGTTCATAACCCGTGCAGGGTCCGTCGCCGCGGTTCTCAAACAGAAGCTCAACGGATTTGGAGCCTACTGTCTTGTTATACAGATAAGCGGTTGCCGGATTGACCTTTACCTTCAACGTATTGGAAAAGCTTCCCCAATCATAGTTCTCCGCTTTATAACCGCCATGGTATGTCTCAATACCGCTTCGAAGCTTGATATAGATTGTCATGCCCGGCTCAATATAGCCATTGTTCAGAGCTCCATACCCTAAGGTCAGTCTGTCGGAACCACCGCCGAAGTTCCTGGTCGCAGTCGCAAAAGGCTTGTTCTGGAAATTCGGATCGGAAGAAAGCCACACCTGGATGACATCCCCCTTTGCCACATCCTTCGGATATCCGATCACGATACCGCCGGAGGTCTGCTCCAGTAAGCTGACGGTTCCGCCGCCCACCGCTTTTTGTACGGTCAAAACGTTACTGGGCTCGCCGTAAACGGGGGTAAGTCCGCTGTCATCGTAGCTACGGACACGCACATAATAGACCTTCCCGCTTTCCAGGTCATCCTTGTATATGACAAGGGTGTTGTATTTGGTAGTATAGCTGCCATCCGGGAAGTTGGCATCCTCGCCGTACTCCAGTACCCATTCTACGTTTTTGTCATCCAGGGTGGTGGCAAACCTGAAGGTGTACTCATTTGTTGTGGTCTTCACCAGGGAAAGGCCGGTGATCTGCGGCGTTAAATTGGGCTCCTTTTTCTCCTTTTCCGTGGGAATAAAGCTGGCCACGTTGGAATACACGCGCTTTCCTTCGGCATCCTTTAGATACTTACCCCGGCTGTTCTGATAATACGCCCTGATATAGTAGGTGGTTCCCGCCTCAAGGTTGTACTTGGAAATCGACAGCTTCGTTGTGGAGGTCTTTCCGCCCTGAGAAGCGGGACTGGATGTCTTTGTGGCAAAGGTGTTGTCGGTGGAATACTCATAGTAAACCGTACCGCTTGTAAAGGTCTGGTCAAATGTGAAATACACAGTACTGTCATCCTGAGAGGTGGCTGCCAGTCCGGTGATCTGCACCGGATCGATAACATCGGAAACCTCCGCTTTATATGTCACCGTTCCTGACCAGGGGCCGTAAAACGTGGTCTCCTTGTAATAGACTGTATTATTATCATCGTCCTTGGTCGTATGATAGGAAACCGTATCGGAAGGAACTCTGGCATCATATTCTTCCTTGGTGACATCCGTGCGGAACCGGTTGACCGCCCTGACCTGGATGGTATAGGTCTGTCCCACTGCAAATGGACGCACACTTTCCTTCTCCTCTCCTTCCTTCACTCTCTCCTTCTCCACATATGCATAGTAGCTCATGTTGGGAGAAAGCGTATACCTGGGGGTAGCAGAAGAGGATGTTGAGGTCGGATAATTATATGTATAACCGCCGTCAACCGTGGTCTTGGTACTGGATGCATAGACTCTGTTCTGAGCATCCTTGATCTGGAGTTCATACCGGCACACACCGGGGGACGGATTCCAGAGCAGCACCGGGAATGTGCTGTCAAGGCCCGTTAACATATCAGGATCGGTTACGACCTGCACACCGGTGACGGCAGCCGGAACCGCGTTGGTTCCCTGATCCAGTCCTTCTGCGGACAGATCCTCTTCCTCAGCTGCTTCTGCCTCCATCGCTTCCTCAGAAGACTCTTCTTTTACAGCCTCTTCGGCAGACTCCTCTGCTTCTGCTTCCACAGCCTCTTCCAAGATCCCCTCTGCGATCTCTTCTGCTTCTTCTGCCGTTTCATATACCGCTTCGGTATCGGCAGGTATCGCTGCAGGTTCTTCGGCAAAAACCGCAAGGCTTTCCGTCATCAGCATGGCTGCCGACAAGATGATCGCCGCAACGCGTTTTGCCCGTTTCATTTTTGTGCTTCCCATATCGCATCTCCTTTCATGATTCGTTTTTTCCTTTATCCTTAAGGGCGGGGGCCCATAAGCTCTTATCAATACCGGTGGGATCCGCTCTTGATCGCGGTAAACTTGCTGTACACCTTCTTCTTGCCCTCTTTCACAAAGTAGCGGGCCTTGTAATAGTATTTCACCTTCTTGGCGGTCTTGTTGTCATCGTAATCATAGTACTCATTCTCAATGACCTTGATCTTCTTAAAGCCGCTCTTGGGATTGGTGGACCGATACAGTTCCACGCCGTCGTATCTACGGTTGTTCTCCCAGGATACATAGACAGATCTGGAATAGTTGGAACCCACCTTAAAGCTGCCCGGCTTCTGCTTTTTGATGGTCTTGGCGGACTGGTTCAACTTAAAGGAATAGGTGGAGTCCTCGGCTCCGCCGTAAACCCGCAGGTAATAGGTCTTATTGGGGTTGAGTTTATAGGTAGTCTCATAGGTATTGGCCGCATAGACCTGCCCCTCCGTTCCCACCTTGGAGGAGAGATCATTTGGGACTGCATACAGCACAAAGTTCATCTGGGACGCCCCGGTCTTATTGTGGAAATCGATCCAATAGCTCTTTGCCCCCTTCGGTGTCTTGAAGGTATAATAATCCGTATCCAGGTTCACTTCAAACTTGCCGTTTACGGTCTTTCCCACCGAGATCTTTTTGGCATATTGAAAATCATTGCCCGCATCATCGGCGATCTTGGAAATGAGCACCCGCCATCTGCCGCTGTCATAGTAGCCGGAGCCCACGATCTGGATCCAGTACTTTTTGCCCCGCTCCAGCTGGGCATAGGATTTGGCCATGGTCCTTGCGGATGCAACCGAAAAGGAACCGCCGTCAATGACATTAGGAGAGCTTTCCGAATACACCCTTATGGAAAGCGGCATATCGTCAACAGCCGTCACATTGATGGTATAGGCCGAAGTGGATGTATCCGTGGTAAAAGAGAGCACATCCACATCTTCATCATCCCCAATGGTCCCTTCATAGATGGTGCCGCAGGAGACGGGCGTTGCCGTGGACAGGGTATCGGGATAATCGTCTCCCTCACCGGCGGCAAGGGTCCTTGTGGAAAAAGAGCCCAGCGCAAGCAGTGCGGACAGTCCCGCCATTACCCAGAAACGCCTTTTACATTTTAGCAGTTTCGCATGTTTCATAGTCTGATATCACCCCCGTATAACGTATTTAATTATTATACCTCTTTATGTGTATTTTTCCTAGTACGATCTTGCTATAAAAGCTGAGATACTTCCTCCTCCAGCTCCTCCAGTTCTCTGAGCCATACCCGGCTTACGGCATCGGAAGGCATCCGAAGATCTCCTCTCGGAGACAGGGCCACGGATCCCACCTTCGGTCCGTCGGGCAGGCAGGAGCGCTTAAACTGCTGTGCAAAGAAGCGACGGAAAAAGACCTTAAGCCACTGGAAGATCTCATGGGCATCAAACCACTCACCATCACCGCCATCTGCCTCTTCCTCCTCTAAAATAAAGGTTTCACAGGCGATGCGGTAGATCTTCCTGGGTCCGTATCCCCATCTGAGCATGTAGTACAGGAAGAAATCATGAAGGGTGTAGGGCCCTACCAGATCCTCTGTCTTCTGGGCAATCTCACCGTCCTTAGGCGGTAAAAGTTCAGGGCTGACCGGAGTATCCAAAACGTCCAGCAGCACCTGTCTGAGGGTTTCATCCCCGCAGGTCTCTGCATAGTAGCGTACCAGATGGCGTACCAGGGTCTTGGGAATGCCGCCGTTGACGCCGTACATGGACATATGATCGCCATTGTAGGTCGCCCAGCCAAGGGCCAACTCGGAAAGGTCTCCGGTTCCGATGACAAGGCCACCCTTCTGGTTTGCCAGATCCATAAGGATCTGGGTCCGCTCTCTGGCCTGCGCATTTTCATAGGTTACATCCCGGTTTTCGGGATCCTGGGAAATGTCTTTGAAATGCTGGGTAACGGAATCTGCAATGGAAATATCCAAAAGCTCACAGCCCAGGCATTTTGCCAGCTTCGTGGCATTGTCCTTGGTCCGTCCCGTGGTACCGAAGCCCGGCATGGTAACAGGAAGGATCGTCTCCCTGGGAAGTCCTAAGATATCATAGGCCTTGGCAATGACCAAAAAGGCAAGGGTGGAATCCAATCCGCCGGAAAGACCGATGACGGCACACTGACTTTTTGTATGCTCCATCCGCTTGGCAAGGCCCATGGCCTGGATGGTCAAAATCTCGTCGCATCTTCTGTCTCTTTCTCTGGTATCATCCGGTACAAAGGGCTTTTTTGCAAAGGTTCTGGAAAGCTCGGTTTCCTGTCTTACCAGTCCCAACGGCACCAGCAGATATTCCGGCGTCTGGTTGGGTGCAAAGCTGTTGACCCTTCTTCTTTCAAACCGGATCTTCTGCAGATCCAGATCCGTATAGATGGCTTCATTGGTAAATCTTTGGGACTCTGCCAAAAGCTGACCGTTCTCCGCAATGAGGTTATGGCCGCCGAAGACCAGATCCTGGCTGGATTCTCCGTAACCGGCGCAGGCATAGATATAACCGCAGCAAAGTCTTGCACTGGCCATAGTTACCAGTTTTCTGCGGAAGGATTCTTTTCCTACTGTCTCATTGGAGGCGGAAAGGTTGACGATGACATTGGCTCCTGCCAAAGCATGTTGGGTGGAAGGGCTTACCACGCTCCAGAGATCCTCACAGATCTCCACCCCGATGGACAGTCCCTGGATGGCATCGGACTCAAAGAGGATATCCGTTCCGAAGGGCACCTCCTGGCCGTCGAACTCCGTCATAACGCAAAGGCCGTTGCCGGGATAAAAATGTCTGCCCTCATAGAATTCCCCGTACATAGGCAGGTTTTTCTTGGGCACCAGTCCCATGAGCTCGCCGCAGTTCACCACTGCTGCCACGTTATACAGCTTATTGCCGTGTTCAAAGGGAAGTCCCACAAAGAAAACCGCATCCATGCCGTCGCTGTGGGCAACGATCTGCATCAGCGCTTCTCTTGCCGCATCTAAAAGCGTCTGCTGGTAAAACAGGTCCTCACAGGTATAGCCCGTGATGCAAAGCTCCGGAAAGACCACGATCTTAGCCCCTGCTTCCTCTGCTTCGTCCATGAGCTCCATGATCTTGTCCGCATTGTAATAGGGATCCGCCACCCTTACCTTCGGCGTCATAGCCGCTACTTTGATAAAACCGTCCTGCATTCTGATGCCTCCTTTTTATGTCCTTACTGCTTCCCTTTTGCGCCTTCTCTCACCGCCGAGAGCATATCCCGTATCTCTGCGGGTGAAAAACGGTAAGCGCTGTTACAAAAATGACACTTTACTTCCACATCATCCTTCCCCTCTGAAAGGTCCGAAAGATCCTTTTCTCCCAGGGAAAGGAGCACTTTTTCAATCTTTTCTCTGCTGCAGTCGCAGGCAAACCGGCAAGGGCTTTCCTGCTCAAGCTGTGGATCAAGTCCGGCAAGGATCCGCTCCAGCATCTGCACGGCGTCGCATCCGTCCTCCAGCAAAGCGGTAACGCTTTGAATCCCGGAAAGGTTTTGCTCCAGAACATCGATTACCTCATCCTTTGCCTCCGGCATCACCTGGATCAAAAATCCTCCCGCCTGTCTGACGGAGCCATCTTCCTTATTGAGCAGTACACCCAGTCCCACACTGGAGGGGGTCTGCTCCGAGGTGGCAAAATAGTAGGTCAGATCCTCTGCAATCTCTCCCGTCAGCAGTTCCGTAGTCCCTGCAAAGGGCTCCTTTAACCCAAGGTCCTTGATGACGGTCAAAGTCCCGTAGCCCAGGGCGCCTCCCACATCCAATTTGTGGTCCGGTCTTGCAAAGCCTTCAAACCGGGGTACGTTCACATAGCCCTTCACGTTTCCCTTTGCATCCGCCGTTACGGTCAGTCCCCGGATGGGGCCGTCGCATTTGATCTGAAGGGTCAAAAGATCCTGCTGATTTTTCAGCATGGCTCCCATCATGGCCCCTGCAGAAAGGAGCCGTCCCAGGGCTGCTGTTGCCACAGGAGAGGTTTCATGTGCCTTTCTTGCATATTCTACGATGTATTTACTTTCCACGGCAAAGGCCCGCAGCTGAAGATTGGCTGCCGTCATGCGGACCACACGGCCTGTGGCTTCTTTCATTTCCTGTTCCATTTTATTCTCTTGATCCATTGTACTTTTATCTCTTTACTTTAGTTCTTTCTGTTTTTCCGCTTCTCTGGCTACCACCAAAAGCCGTCCGTCATCCTCCGGAAGCCCCGCCTGTTCCATGGTCATAACAGATTCCACCACAAGTCCGGCCTGTTGCAAAAGGGAAAGGATCTGCTCCTTTTCATAGCCTCTTTGCAGATGGGTTTCCTCCAGCCTTCGAAACAGTCCCTCCTGTCCCTCCTGTAAAAACAGGGTCAGGTGGCATTCGTTGATCCGGGACTCCTCATCATAGTAATTGTCCCAGATAAAGCTGCAATCCTCCCGGTTTTCGGTGATGACCTGCTCACCGATGAGGTCCCGGTATTTTTCCGTGGTATTAAAGTCAAAGATAAGCACCCCGCCGGGGTCCAGATAGTTGTTCACCAGCTGAAACAGGGTCAGAACCTGTTCCTCAGATAAGAGGTAGTTCAGACTGTCACAGGCAAGGGTCACTGCCCGAACCGTTCCGTAGAGTTCAAACTCACACATATCCTGCTCCAAAAACAGGATCTTCCCTTCGGGATCCTTTTTCCTGGCAAGATCCAGCATGGCAAAGGAGGCATCGACGCCGATCATATCAAAGCCCCGCTCAGCAAGTCGCAGGGTCATATTCCCCGTGCCGCAGGCCAGATCGCAGATGAGACCATCCTCTATGCCATAGCGTCTCAGGATCTCTACATAGCTCTCCGCCCAGGCATCATAGGGCACATTATCCATGAGTTCATCATATACCGCCGCAAAGCCCTGATAGCTTTCCAAATTCTGTTCTTCCACCTTGGCTTCTCCTTTTATGCCCCTTTGGGGCTAACCCGTTAAAAGATGGCTTCCAGGGCTCCGAAAACACCTGCAGATACCAGCCACATGATCACGCCTGCCAAAAGTACACCCAGCATTACGGCTATGACACTGGATTTAAAATCCATATCCAAAATGCTGGCCGCCAAAGTTCCGGTCCAGGCTCCCGTTCCCGGAAGGGGAATGCCCACAAACAAAAGCAGTGCCAGAAACAGGCCGCGTCCTGCCTTTTGCTTCAGCTTATCGCCGCCCTTTTTGCCCTTTTCCAGACAGAAGGTAAAGATTTTTCCGATAACGGGTTTATCCTTTCCCCATTCCAGTACCTTTCTGGCAAAGAAAAAGATGACAGGAACCGGCAACATATTTCCGATGACGGCGATGACATATACAGGCACAATGGGAAGGTGCATTTTCACGCCGATGGGGATCGCGCCTCTCAGCTCAATGAGGGGCACCATAGATACAATAAATACCCAGATATATTTTCTTAACATAGTTCCTCCGAATTCTCGTTTATTTTTCAGATGGGATCATCCTATCCCAGATAGACACGCAAAAAGTCCAGCAGTCTTTCCATCTGTTCCCTGGTACCGATGGTAATGCGCAGATAATCATCGATGAGTGGATCATTGAAGTGGCGCACGAAAATGTTCTGGGTCCGCAAAAGCTCATAAAGCTCTTTTCCGCTCACCCGGTTATGACGGACAAACACGAAGTTGGTCATGGAATCCGGGAAGGTAAAACCAAGGGCTGCCATTTCCTTTTTAAACCATTCTCTGGTCTCCACGATCTTGCCCACAATGGTCTTAAAATAAGCATCATCCCTGACGGCTGCCAGGCCCAGGCGGATGGATGTGGTATTCATGGTGTAGGAATTGATGGAGTATTTCACCGCCTTCAAATAGGAGATCAGCTTTTCATTGCCGATGGCAAACCCGATACGCATTCCCGCCATGGCTCTGGACTTGGAAAAGGTCTGCACCACCAGCAGGTTGTCGTATTTTTCCGTCAGAGGCAGCGCGCTCTCTCCGCCGAAGTCAACATAGGCTTCATCTGCCACTACTACGCAGTCAGGATGGGCTTTTACCACCTCTTCCACGTAGGATACGGGCTCATAAATACCTGTGGGGGCATTGGGATTGGCAAAGATAATGCCTCCCACCTGATCTGCAGGATTGGTAAATCCATCCAGATGCCAGTCCTCCGTCAGCGGCAGCTTTTTATAAGGAATCTTGTACAGATTGGCCCATACTTCATAGAAGGAATAGGTGATCTCGGGAAACAGCAGGGGCTGTCCGTTTGTAAAAAAGGTTAAGAACACCTGGGCCAGTACATCATCGGATCCGACGCCCACAAACACCCGGTTGCTGTCGGTATGGTAGTAGGCCGCCAGGGCATGTACCAGCTCCGACGCCTCATTGTCAGGATACAGCCGAAACTCCTGCTCATTGATCAGTTTCAGTTCCTGCTCCACCATAGGGGAAGGCGGATAGGGACATTCATTGGTATTCAGCTTTACCATATCCGAGAACTTCGGCTGTTCTCCCGGAACGTAAGGCTCAACCTTTCTGACTTTTTCTTCCCAGCTCATAACTTTCTCCTCTTTTCTTCTATATGAATCTATCTTTTACATCTTCCAAGATCCAAAATCTGTTAAAATCCCTTGCGATAAACCCAGCAGATACTGTCATTTTCCTGCATGGCGCCTGTCTCATAGCGCTCCGAGATCCACTTGCCGAAAACGTTCTGCGAAAAGAACTTCTCCCGGTTATCTACGGTATTCTTGGAGATAAAGATCACATCCGGAAGCTCTGTCTCAAACTCCTCTAAGTAGGTGATCCACTGCTCATTAAAGGCAGGGGTACTGATGGTGGAAGGACAAATGCATCTGCACTCCATGGACAGATCCAGGATCTGGTCGGTTCCAAGAAGCATGGCACTTTCCACCTCTGCCGTAACACTCTCGATGGCTTCTCTTTGCTCTTTCTCTGTTTTCAGATCCTCCTCCAGAAGGTACACGCCCTTTTGAGGTCCTGCGGCTACTACCTCCCGGCGCTGCATGATGTTAGCAGGAAAATACTCCGTATAGCGGACAAAAAAGCCCTTGCACATCAATACCGAAAGCACAAACAAAATCGCAGCGCCTACTGTGAAAATCTGCTGCAGGGGCGCTTTGCTGCCTGCTTCTTTTGGTTTTTTCGTCTTCTCAGTTTCACGGTTAGCTTCGCTTTCCCTCTGCAGATAGGCTGCAAACAACACCGTCAACATCAGAGACAGGTAGGAGCTGCTGGAGTCCGGTCCTACATTGGAAAACAGCAGGATCCCCAGAAAGGACACCGCCGACAAGTAACAGATCTGGGTAAAAAGCGAGCCTTCTTGCAGGATTTCCTTCAGGCTCTTCTTTCTCATCCCCAGGGATAAGCATAATAAAAATGCGATCAAAAGAAGGCGGGACTGAAAATGGAAGGGGCCCATTTTGATCCCCACGATCTCTCCTCCTATTATAAGAAGAGAGGTAACGGCAATCACTGCCGAAGTCAGCAAATGCAGATCTACTTTGATCTTCTTTACCTTGCAGACGATGACTGTCAAAGCGCCCCCGGCTATCAAAAAGACCGCCCACTGCTTTCCTACATTTAGCCATTGTCTCACATATAATAACAGCCGATCTTTCATTCCCAGGGAATGGGTACCATCTGTAAAGATCTGAGGAATGGATTCCAAAAATCTGGCCGGATCCGTTTTGCACAATACCAAACCGAGAAACAGCATCGCCATGACTGCACAGGTAGCTGTTAGAATGATCGTTTTCTTAATTCGTGATTTAATTTCGCCTTTCTCGATACAAAGGTACCAGATGAGGATTGCCGGGTATAAAACGATCATACCGATATAACCCAGGATGGTCAGACTCAGGGCAATTCCCGTTAATACGGTAACAATCGCTTTTTTATATTCTCTCTCCAACCACAGACAGTAGCAGATCAGAGTCATCCCCCAGAGCTGCTGCATGGAAAAATCCAGACTCATCATCCACTTCGGAAGCAGATTGAAATAGATAAGGACCGGGATCCAAACACCAAGGCCATGGGGTTTCTCAGACTGTCCATTCTCTGTCAGCATCCCATATACCAGCGCCGTCATCACCAGATGGATCGCCAAAGCTATGATGCGAACATAAAGCACCATCCCCTGCGTGGAATGGGTCAGCTCCCAAAAAGGCAGCATAAAAAGGGCCGGCAGCAGGGAAGAGGTCTGGTGGATCTCCCACATCTGCCCAAAAAGCCAGTCTCCCTGCAAAAGACGGAAGGGCATCGCCAGAGCATAGCCCTCATCGATATCAAAGCCGATCAAAAGCTTCGTCAGGCTTGCAAGCGCCGAAAGCACCAGCAATACTGCAATGATCGCTTTTTCTCTTTTGTCCTTTGCGAGCCCTTTCATCTGCTATCCATCCTCTTGCCAGTTTTCGGCATATCTGCGCATGGCCTTTGTTATCATACCA
>JAEEGL017361484.1_pt1 | contig 36227 bp, 33 predicted proteins | sample 9134231 | NCBI WGS metagenome assembly JAEEGL01 (sample SAMN16246548, study PRJNA631951) | gut metagenome | biome: gut microbiome; feature: rumen; material: fiber-attached | host: Bos | place: Iran: Karaj | collected 2018-10
GTTGGTACACAGGCTGTATTCAACGTACTCATGGGTGAAAGATATAAGATGGCTACAGACCAGACTAAGGATATGCTCCGCGGTAATTACGGCCAGACCGTTAAGCCTATGAACCAGGAGATCATCGATAAGGTTATCCCCGGTGAGAAGAGATCCACTGCACGTTCTGCAGAAGCTACCGGACGTACAGAGCCCGAGCTTCCTACACTTGAGTCAGAGATGAAGCAGTACAAGCAGCAGGAAGAGGATGTGCTTTCATATGCGCTCTTCCCACAGGTTGCTACAGACTTCTTCAAGTATCGTGAAGCACAGCAGACTAAGATGGATGCCAAGAAGGCAGATGCTGATAACAAGGCATATCCTGTCTGAATAGACTTTCACATTTGAAAGAACATCACACCCGCAGGAATTTCCCTGCGGGTGTTTTAATTTGATGTGCTGCATTTTTGCATTGTGATGCAGAGCTTAGAATACAGCGCGTCCTGTCCGCGATAACTGTTTACAACTTTGTTCAGTCTTAATCACTGTTTTGTGATAGAATGCATAACAGTATGTATTTGATATGAGCAGGAGATTTTTATGATAGAAGAGATCAATGATGCCTATAAGGATATGAGTAAGTCACAGCGTAAGATCGCTGATTATATTCTGGAGCATCAGGAAAATGCACCTTTTCTTACGGCTGCAAAGCTCGGTGCCGAATGCGGTATCAGCGAGTCAACAGTGGTGCGTTTTGCCATGATGATGGGATATGAGGGTTACAGTGATTTTCAGAGAGCACTGGCAAATGATATACAGCAGAAGCTGATCAATAAGACTGAATCCAGGACTACCCATTACAGGGAAAATAAGAATGAGATACTTAAGAGCGTTCTGGTTACGGATGCTCAGAATATAGTTGATACGATACATCTGGTCGATTCAGCTTCTTATGATATGGCACTTGATCTCATTATGAAGGCAAGAAATGTATATGTTGTAGGTATAAGAACGTGTGCTCCTCTTGCATCATATCTTGGCTTTTATCTCAATATGATCAGGTCTGATGTTAAGGTCATCGACAGCATGAATATAAATGAGATATATGAGCAGCTTTTCTGGCTTGATCATGAAGATCTGCTGATAGGTATCAGTTTCCCGAGATATTCCATGAGAACACTTAAGGCAATGGAATATGCAAATGAGAAACGCGCCAGCCTCATAGCTGTTACGGATTCGGAGTATTCACCCATGAATATGTATTCCACATGCAGTCTGTGGGCCAAGTCAGATATGATAACCATTGCAGATTCGCTTGTTGCACCAATGAGTATCATCAATGCGCTGGTGGTCGGTCTTTATATAAGAAATGAGAACAGCGTCCGTGATAATCTCGGACGTATGGAAGATCTCTGGAATAATCTTCAGACATACAGAGGAGATGAATTCACTGATGGAGTATGATGTTGCAGTCATAGGCGGCGGTGCTGCCGGGATGATGGCGGCGATAACTGCAGCGCAGGCAGGTGCTCATACTGTTCTGATCGAAGGCGGTGAACGTCTGGGAAAAAAACTTTTTATCACAGGCAAGGGAAGATGCAATCTTACTAATGCCTGCGATACTGCAGAGTTCTTTGATCATGTAAATGCCAATCCAAGATTTCTATACAGTCCCATATATGATTTTGATGCGGCTGCAGTGATGCAGTTTGTTGAATCACTCGGATGCCCGTTAAAAACGGAACGCGGAGAACGTGTTTTTCCGGTCAGCGACAGATCGGCAGATGTTATCAATGCTCTTGAAAGAGCTTTAAGAAAATATGGCGTTGATGTAAAGAAAAACACTAAGGCTGCAGGATTGTTAAGAGAAAGTGCTGCAGAAGACAATGTCAAAAAGTACAGAGTGACGGGCGTATTTTTAGATAACGGTGATAAGATAAGCGCAAAGGCTGTCATTGCGGCAACAGGTGGTGTATCGTATTCGAGTACGGGTTCTGACGGATCTTTTTTCCAGAGCCTTATGACGCTTGGGCATACTGTAACTGCGCTCCATCCGGCACTTGTTCCGCTTGTCTTAAAAGAGGAAACAGCCTCGCAGATGATGGGGCTTTCGCTTAAAAATGTAAGCGTAACTTTAAAATGCGAAAAAAAGAAGTATAAAGAAGGTCCGGGAGAAATGCTTTTTACTCATTTTGGCGTAAGCGGTCCTCTTATACTTACTCTTTCTTCTATATACAGCAGGAATTACGGCGGCAGATCGAACATGCTGACCGAAAGCTTCAGTATAAAGAAGGAATATGCTAAAAAGTTTGATAAGGAAAACGATTTCGGACATAACCTAAAGAATTATGTTGAAGGGAAAGAGGCTGATCTGTATATAGATCTAAAGCCTGGCATGACAGAAGAGGAGGTCGATGAAAGACTTATCCGTGAGATCTCTGAAAACAGAAAAAAGAATTATTCCAATCTGATATCTTCTTTTGTTCCCGGACAGATGAAGGACGTGTTTCCGATCATAGCCGGGATCGATCCGTCAAAGAAAGCTGATCAGATTTCCAGAGAAGAACGCAGGATCACGGCAGAAACTCTTAAAAAGATGCATTTTACCGTTATCGGTACAAGAGATTTTAATGAGGCTATAGTTACAAGCGGCGGGATAGGCGTGAAGGAAGTAGATCCTTCAACTATGCAGTCCAAGCTTGCAGATGGTCTTTATTTATGCGGTGAGATGCTTGATACTGATGCACAGACAGGCGGATATAATCTGCAGACGGCCTGGTCGACCGGACATTTGGCCGGCTTGTGTGCAGCAGGTGCAGCTATGTAAATGATGTACGGGAATATTGATCGTAACTGATCGTAACTTATTATATCCATGATCATGAAAATATAGAAAAAGAATAAGAGAATATAGATAAAATACATCTTAGAATAAAGAAAAAATTAAGGGATAATGAAGATAATTCCGGAAGGAGACGGGGAAATGTCAGAAAAAGTATTTGCGGTAGCTATCGACGGACCTGCAGGAGCAGGCAAGAGCACAATAGCCAAGGAACTTTCAAAGAAGCTTGGCGTTATCTATGTTGATACAGGCGCTATGTATCGTGCAATGGCTCTGTTTCTGATAAGACAGGGAATAAAGAGCAGCGAGACAGAGGAGATAAGCAAAAAATGTGAAGAAGCGGATATCTCTATCTCTTTTGAAAACGGTCAGCAGGTGGTGACCTTAAACGGAGAAAACGTTAACGGCCTTATCCGTACCGAAGAGGTAGGAAACATGGCGAGCGCATCAAGTCCTAATCCTGATGTAAGAAAGAAACTTGTGGCTCTTCAGCGAAAACTTGCTTCCGAAAAAAGCGTAGTTATGGATGGCAGGGATATCGGAACGGTAGTGCTTCCGAACGCAAAGGTTAAGATCTATCTTACCGCATCATCAGCAGTACGAGCTAAAAGAAGATACGATGAACTTACTGCTAAGGGCGAGAGCTGCGATATAGAAAAGATAGAAGCTGATATAATCGAACGTGACCACAGGGATATGACAAGAGAAATATCCCCCCTCAGACAGGCAGATGATGCAGTGCTCGTTGATACTTCCGATATGAGTATTGCAGAAGTTCAGGAAACACTTCTTAACATCTGCAGAGAAAAAGGCTGCATTTAAGGAGAGATCGATGGCAAAAGTTATCACAGCAAAAACTGCGGGGTTCTGCTTCGGAGTAAAAAGGGCAGTGGATAAGGCTTTTGAACTGTCCGAGAGCGGAGGCGAGATCTATACCTTCGGACCTGTTATACATAATGACGAAGTGGTTGGCAAACTTAAGGAAAAAGGCGTTAAGGTCCTTAATACGGAAGAGGAACTTGCTGCCGTGAAATCCGGCACTGTTATACTCAGGTCTCATGGTGTATCAAGACATATCATAGAGCTTCTTGAAAGTAATGGGATCGATTATGTTGATGTTACCTGTCCGTTTGTGAAACGCATCCATGACATTGTGGACAAAGAAAGCCTGACCAGACAGATCATTATAGTGGGAAATCCCGATCATCCCGAGGTGCAGGGCATTATGGGATGGTGCAGAAGCGAAACTCATGTGATCAGAGATGTGGCTGATGCCGCTGATTTTAAAGGAGAAGAAGGGGTATCTTACTGTCTTGTGAGCCAGACTACCTTCAACTATAAGAAATTTGAAGAAATTGTTGAAATCTTAAATGAAAAATTGTACAATACCCTTATTGTGAATACTATCTGCAATGCGACAGAAAAGCATCAGGCGGAAGCACGTGAAATTGCGTCGATGGTTGACACGATGATCGTTATCGGTGATGTTAAGAGTTCCAACAGCAGAAAACTCTTTGAGATATGCAGGGAACAGTGTGACCAGACTTATTTCATTCAGACTCTGAAGGATCTCAGACTTCCGGGGGGCACATCAGTCGGTTCGGTAGGAATTACAGCGGGGGCTTCCACCCCGAATAATATTATTGAGGAGGTTCAAAATTATGTCCGAGATGACATTTGAACAGATGCTGGAAGATTCTTTTAAAAATATCCATTCAGGGGATATCCTTGACGGAACCGTGATCTCCGTTACACCGACTGAGATAGCTGTTAACATCGGGTACAAGTCCGACGGTATCGTAACAAAAAGCGAGTATTCAAACGATGCATCTATCGATCTTACAGAGGCAGTAAAGGCCGGAGATACTATCACAGTTAAGGTTCTTAAGCTTAACGATGGTGATGGTCAGGTCGTTCTTTCTCACAAGAGGATCGCTTCAGAAAAGGTAAGCAAGGTTCTTGAGGATGCTTTCAATGAGCATACAGTTCTCAAGGCTAAGGTATCAGAGGTTGTTAAGGGTGGTCTTGTTGCTACAGTTGATGAGGTTCCCGTATTCATCCCTGCAAGCCTTGCTTCAGATACATTTACCAAGAATCTTAACGTATTCGCTGACAAGGAGATCGAGTTCTACATGAGCGAGTTCAATCCTTCAAAGCGCAGATATATCGGTGATTGCAAGACTCTTCTTAAAGAGCGCAGAGATGCAGCTAAGGAAGATGCTCTTCAGAAGATCAAGGAAGGCGATGTTGTTGAAGGCGTTGTTAAGAACGTTACAAGCTTTGGCGCTTTCGTTGATATCGGAGGAATCGACGGACTTCTTCATATCTCAGAGATGAGCTGGGGTCGTATCGACTATCCTCAGAACGTTTACAAGAAAGGCGATACCGTTAAGGTTATCGTTAAGGAGATAAAGGGCGATAAGATCGCACTTTCAGCTAAGTTCGATGAGAACAACCCTTGGCTTGGTGCTGAGGAGAAGTTCCCTGTAGGAGCTGTTGTAAAGGGCAAGGTTGCCAGAATGACTGACTTCGGTGCATTCGTACAGCTTTCTGAAGGTGTTGATGCACTTCTTCATGTATCACAGATCAGCCGCAAGCGTATCGAGAAGCCTTCTGATGCACTTTCAGTAGGTGATGAGATCGAGGCTAAGATCGTTGACGTTAATATTTCCGAGCATAAGATCTCTCTTTCAATGAAGGAGCTTATGGCTGAGGAAGATGAAGCTGAGGAAGCTCCTCAGGAAGGTGCGGATCAGGCGAATGAGTGATGTCGGTACTGATTACGAATATCTGAAGAAAAAGATACTTGCGATCACCGGCGTTGACTTAAATGCATACAAAGAAAACCAGATGAAGCGCCGTCTGGATACACTTATCAGGAAGCACGGGTTCAAGGATTATGTTGAATACTGTGAATGCGTGCGGACTGATAAGGACATAAAGGAAGAATTTCTCGGATACATGACTATAAATGTATCCGAGTTTTATAGAAACCCCGATCAGTGGGAGTTCCTGGATAAGACAGTTATCCCGGAACTCATAAAAAGATTCGGAAAGAATCTGAAGATCTGGTCAGCTGCCTGTTCTACAGGCGATGAACCATATTCGCTGGTCATGGCGCTGTCACGGCATTTACCTCTTAATATGATTAAGATCTATGCCACGGATATTGACAATCAGATCCTTGCGCAGGCAAAGAATGGAATATACTCAGATAAATCTATAAAAGGTGTTCCGGCGGATCTTCTTGAAAAGTATTTTGAGAAGGTTGGTACATCATATAAGATCAAGGATGAGATCAAATCAAGGGTTGAGTTTAAACAGGCCAATCTTCTTGATAATAACTATCCTAAGGGTTTTAATATGATAGTTTGCAGGAATGTGCTTATATATTTTACTGAAGAAGCCAAGGATAATATTTTCAGACGTTTCCATGACTCACTTGTTCCAAACGGTGTGCTGTTTATAGGAAGCACTGAACAGATAGTCAATTACAGAGATCTGGATTATTCCAGAAAGAATTCTTTCTTCTATGAAAGAAATTGATCTGATTTAGTTTATAAAAGAATAAAGCACCATAAGATTTAATGATCTTAATGGTGCTTTTTTATTTGATTTATTTCCTGCCAAATTCAAACATTGAAGAGAGCACATGCTCAGCATACATATTGAAGCCGGAACGGCTTGTCTTGAATTCGTCTGTCAGTTCAAAGAATAGCTCTGATGATTTGTATTCGCGCTTGTAGAAGGGAGTGAAAAGTACATCCCATTCAGGCAGGAAGAATGATTTCTTTCTGGTGTAGCAATTGGATGCTGTGGCCTGTACACGATGCTCCTTGTCTACAAAAGTAGCTATGGATTTGTGTATGGCGATATCCTCGGCAGGGAGATAATAATAATCTCTGTAATTGGCATAAAAGTATTTCATTTCTTCTTCATAAAGAGGAACCTTCAGGGCACCGTCAGTACCGCTTCCGGAGAAATAGCAGCCCAAGCCTCTGAAAGAAATAGGGGCAGGGAGAGGAGCAGAAAAGCGGAGTCTCATGATGATCTCCTGAGCACGCTTCTTCTTGCTGTCTTCAAAGTAGTTTGCTTTAACACCCATAACTCTGATGGGTTTTAAAAACATGTCGGGATAAGCAAGCATCTGGATCACATAAAGCATTCCCTTTAAATCTTCCCTGTTATGGAAGATAAGCTCTGTCAGAAGCTTTTCGTCACCATAGCATACATAGTCGTGATACTTGCTGATAAGCTCGCCGCCGGTATATTCATCATCTCTGTTGATGCCCATGAATTCTTCAACGGTGCGCTGCTTAACATCAGCAAGTCCGAGAAGATCACGGTATCCTGAAATACGCTTGTATATATCTACACCGTCAAACTCCGTAAGATCAAAGGGAAGTTCATACTGTGCACATTTTTTTGTGAGATAAGGCAGATCAAAACGATTGCCGTTGTAATGTATGAGAAAGTGATAATTCTTTGCAAACTCGGTAAATTCTTTGAGTATCTGCAGTTCTTCTTCGTATTTCTCGGCGAAGAATTGTGTGTAATGCCAGCAATCCTCACTATAAGAAACACAGCCTATAAGATAAAGATCTGAATTGGCGGGAGTAAGTCCTGTGGTCTCTATATCAAGGAAGAGCACATCACTTAAACTTCTGCCTTCGGGAAGCAGGCTCTCTATCGGATACGCCGGTTTAATATCTGTAAAATCCCCTTTTAAAACTTTCATAAAGTTTCCTTTCAGAAAATCCCCTTTTAAAACTTTCATAAAGTTTCCTTTCAGAAAATCCTTTCAGATTTTATAAGCCCAAACCTCATATATTTTAGCATATATTCTCACAGTTTCCAAAAATATTTTATATGTGTTATCATCCAATATTATGAGATTAAATGATTATGATGATGAAAATGATATAAATGATGACGAGATACGTTTCCGGAAGGAAGCTAAGGTAAGGAGTGTACGTACTACAGCCATGATAGTAAGCGTTTTTCTTCTTACAACCCTTGCTATTATCTTTTTTGCGCAAGAGGGAGCAAAGACTCCTTTTAAACGCGGAAATAAACCTTCCGTATCTTCCCAGATGATCGAGTCCCAAGCTGCGGCTAAAAGCAGAAGTGAGGTGGATGAACTTGTCGGGCAGAGTACACTGACGGCTGATGATCTTGATTTTTGGGATGATTATCCCGTAGAAAAACCTGAAGAAAAGGAAAAGCCGGTCGTTCCCACTGATGCTGCTCCGCTCCCGCAGGTTAAAGAGGATCCTGCTACTGACGGAAAGCACACTCTTATAAAGCACAAAGACGGTTCGGAAGAATGGGCAGAGATAAATCCTTATCTGCAAAAATGTCCCTATGAAGCAGCCGGTTTTGTATATCAGACTCCGTTTATGCGTTACTATGAAAATAACAAGAAAAAAAGCATGAACGGGGTTACGCTATCCAAAGAGGATGAGTATGTTGATTTTATACGCCTTAAGGATGCCGGAGTAGATTATGTCATGCTGAAACTCGGTCAGCGTGGCTATACGACAGGAACAATTTCGATGGATGAGGCTTTTCCCGATAATGCAAAAAGAGCAGCTGATGCCGGACTGAAAGTCGGTGTTTACTTTGTTTCGGCTGCAGTAAATACTGATGAAGCTTATGAAGAGGCAAATTTTGTTTTAAAGACTCTGAGCGAGAACAGTGTTTCAGTGAACTTTCCGGTTGCTGTTTCCACGGAAAAGGAGGGCGGCGGCACAAGCAGGCTTGATGCGGTTGAAAAGATCCCCAGGACTAATGCAGCCATAACCTTTATGCGCGCCATTGAGGTGGCAGGGCTTTGCCCGGTTCTTTACGGAACGAAGGAAACTCTTATTAAAAAGTATTCACTTGGTTCCATGACCGGCTATGAAATATGGCTTGATGAAGATGAAGACCTTCCTACATATCCGTATACTTTTTCGATGTGGGAATATGATGATGCGGGAACTGTTGATGGCATCGCAGGCGGAGCAAGGATGAGCATCAGTTTTGAAGATTATTCGTTAAGATAAAGTTCGGTACGGAAAAGCTTTTTTGAAATTTTTATGCTTTTGTAAAGCTCCTTATATGATCCTTCGTCCAGCTCGGCAATGTCATTTCTGAAGAAGTTCTTTTTCAGACCTAGAGCATTAAGTGTATCGGCGGCTTTGTTATATGCAACTGCAGCGGTCAGTTCGTCTTCGTAATCACCGACGATAAAATCTCCGTTTATATGTATTACTGTGCGGCAGAGATCCCTGCCGCCTTTTTTTATACGGCGAACTCCGGTAAAGCGGTTTATTATCTCCAGATTTGCTGAACGAAAATCGGTACGGTCACCGTTAATGAAACGGTAATCCCGTCCCTCAACGGCATAGTTCTTGATCCCTACACGGTTAAGTACATTAACCTGAAGACCGGTATCCGCGGCAAAATAATGCCCTCCGCGTTTCATGATCTTGTGGGATGAGAAATAAAAGAAAAGATCAGAGTCAAATTTAAGGATCTCTCTGGAACTCATATAATACTCGATCATTTTCTTCCTGATGTATATGGGATTCGGAGAGTAAAGCTTATTGTCGCGTACATTTATGATAGTCACTCTCTTTTCAAAAGGGAGGACTTCATTGCGCTGGTGGTCGATTATGCTGATAGATGGGTCGTTTAGTAAAAGCTGTGCTTCCGTGTAGGCTTTATGCGCATCGGCCTCGGTTTCATAGCTCCCAAGGCTTATATGTTTCCTGAATTTTGTGAGTGAAGCACGATAATATACGGTACCGTCCTTTTTTACGGCCACGTATACACCGGGAAGAAGTTTCAATTTTTCTTTGGATATTTCCATAAAAGAAGTATATCACAGAGCCCGCTTTTTCAGTCTTGTTTTTAATTGAAAGAGCACTCCGATTATGCTATATTTACAACTGTATGTGAAAAATTAAGGCGGAGAATGAAATGAAAAATATCTTATACCACAGCACAAGAAACAATAATGACAAACTCAAGGCTTCTGAGGCCGTATTAAAGGGACTTGCCGATGACGGCGGATTATTTGTTCCTGAAGAGCTCCCGAAGCTTGATATCAGCTTTGATGAACTTAAAAAGCTTGATTATAAAGGCGTTGCTTATGAAGTGATGAAGCTCTTCCTTACGGATTATACCGAAGAAGAACTTAAATTCTGCATAGAGCATGCTTATGATTCAAAGTTTGACACTGAAGAGATCGCACCTCTCGTATATGCTGACGGTGCATATTATCTTGAACTGTTTCACGGCAAGACTATAGCATTCAAGGATATGGCTCTTTCCATACTGCCTTATCTTATGACTACTGCTGCCCGTAAGAACGATCTTAAAGAGGAGATAGTTATCCTTACAGCTACAAGCGGTGATACCGGAAAGGCTGCGCTTGCAGGTTTTGCAGATGTGCCCGGTACCAGGATCGCTGTGTTTTATCCCAAGAACGGTGTTTCTCCTGTTCAGGAAAAACAGATGGTTACGCAGAAGGGATCAAATGTAAAGGTTATAGGTATTACAGGTAACTTCGATGATGCCCAGACCGGCGTTAAGAAGATGTTCAATGATGCAGCATTAAAGGCAGAACTTAAGGAGAAAGGCTTTGTATTTTCATCAGCCAATTCCATCAATATAGGACGTCTTGTGCCGCAGGTTGTTTATTATGTATATGCTTATGTTACGCTTTTAAAGAACGGAAAAGTTACTCCGGAAGATTCGATCAATGTGACTGTTCCGACAGGAAACTTCGGAAACATTCTTGCAGCGTATTATGCCAGGAATCTTGGGGTTCCCATTGCCAAACTTATCTGCGCATCAAATACAAACCGTGTGCTTTATGATTTCTTTACAACGGGTACCTATGACAAGACTAAGGAGCTTAATCTTTCGGATGGAAAGTTTGATGCAGAAAGAAAGTTTACGCTGACCGGTTCTCCTTCAATGGATATACTTATCTCAAGTAACCTGGAGAGACTCATATATCTTAGCTGCGGCTCTGATGATAAGAAAGACAGCTCGCTCATGAAGGATCTTAATGAAAAAGGCAGCTATACGCTTGATGATAATGCCAAGAGCTTCCTTAAGGATTTTGAATGCGGTTTTGCTGATGAGATAAAGACTGAAGACAAGATCAAGAAGCTTTATAAGGATACAGGCTATATCATTGATACACATACCGCGGTTGCTGCGGCTGTATATGATGATTACAAAGCCCGCACCAATGACGATACAGTTACGGTCATTGCATCAACAGCAAGTCCATATAAGTTTGCGAAGACTGTTATGGGAGCTATTGATGATGCGAATAAGTCAAAGGATGATTTTGCTCTGATAGATGAGCTTAACAGACTTTCGGGTGTAGACATCCCGCAGGCAATAGAAGATATAAGAAGCGCTGCTGTTCTTCATGATACAGTATGCGATAAAGAAGATATGGTTTCAGAAGTGAAGAAATTCCTTAATATCTAATAGTTCAGAGAAACCGCATACGCGGATTTCTCCTCGTGGAGTATCAATATGAAACACATCCTTATGGTTGATGATGTTACAACTAATCTGAAAAGTGCTGCAGAGGTCCTGCAGCCTTTTTACCATCTGTCGATGGCCAAATCAGGCAAGCAGGCGCTTAACTTTCTAAAGAAGAACAGACCTGATCTGATCCTTCTCGATATCATGATGCCAGAAATGGACGGTTATGATACCATGGAACAGATCAAGCTGAATCCGCGAACAGCCAACATACCTATCATTTTCCTTACTGCCGATACTGAGCAGGAGAGTGAGATAAGAGGTATGAAGATGGGAGCGATGGATTTCATCACAAAACCTTTTGAGGCAGAGGCGATGCTCGGCCGTATAGAAAAGGTTCTCCAGATGGAAGACATGCGTAAAAACATCTTAAGTTCCGCAAAGCGCGATCTTCTTACCGATCTTTGGAAGGCTGAGTATCTCGAACCGGAGATCGACTCAAGACTTAAACATATCTCGGATACCGGTGCAACAATGCTTCTTATCGATTTTGATGATTTCAAGAGCTTTGCCGCAGGAGGAAGGACTAACAATGCGGATGGCGTGATCATACGTTTCTGTGAGAGTTTAAGAAAGATAGTACCCGCCGATACTTTGCTGGGACGCATTGGTAAGGATCGCTTCCTGTTGTTCATTCCTTACGGACTTAATGAAATAGAGCTCATGGGTTTATGTACAGATATAAGGGATGTTTCTCTAAGAGAGGCTAACAATGCTTCTTCTGCTGACACTACACTTACCGTTTCCATATCCATTGCTCTTGCTCCGCAGCATGGACTTGATTATGCATCGCTTACGGCAAAGTTAGATATGGCAATGTATTATATTAAACAGACAGGCAAGGATCAGATACATATTTACAGAGGTGCCTGAATTTGTACCACCGGAGGTTTTTCTTAATTGAAACCAGGAGAGATCAAAAACAGACTTGAAGCACTCAGAAATGTGATGAAGGCCAGACAGGCCGATCATTATCTGATGATCACATCAGATCCGCACGGTTCTGAGTATATCAATGCGTGTTATAAGGAAAGAGAATATTTTTCGGGCTTTACCGGTTCTAACGGTGATCTGCTTGTGAGCATGGATGAAGCACTGTTATGGACTGATGGCAGATATTTCGTACAGGCCAAAGAGGAACTTGAAGGCAGTGGCATTAAGCTCATGCGCATTGGCCAGAGTGGCGTGCCCACTCTTGTCGATTATATAAAGGAACACGCCAGAGCAGGAGAACATTTCATGATGGATGGAAGACTGTGCGATTCCGATCTGGGAATACGCATCATGGATGTGCTCAAGACAAAACGCGTGCTTCTTATTTCCGACTCCGATCTTACTCTTGATGTATGGACAGACAGACCGGCGGACAGTGCCGAGAAAATACGTATCATTCCGGATGAACTTTCCGGAAAAAATGCATCTGCCAAGATCAAAGCCCTGATAAGCAGGATAAAAGAATACGGAGCGTCTTCACATATCATTTCCGGTCTTGATGATCAGATGTGGCTTTTTAACATAAGGGGCAATGATATCAAATGCAATCCCGTTGCATATGCTTACACGGTAATAAACGGACGGGAGGTAAGTGTTTATCTCAAGAATGCGTCCGTAAGTGCCGAACTGTCCGATCATTTCAGACATCTGGAAGTAAATGTAAAGGATTATGATTCTTTTTATGATGATCTTGAAAGGATGAATATGCAGGCGCCTGTACTCATCGATCCAAAGAGTATCAATTATCGTATCTATCAGATACTCAGGATGAAAGGGAAGCTCATAGAACGTACAAATCCCACAGCGCTTATGAAGGCTGTCAAAAATCAGACAGAAATAAAGCTTCTGAAGGATGTGTATATAAAAGACAGCGTTGTACTTACAAGATTCCTGCATTTTATGAAAGAAAATGCTGCAGCCAAGGGGATTGATGAGTATACGGCAGGCTTCATGCTCGATCGTATGCGTTCAGAGATAAAAGGCTTCAACGATCTTTCTTTTCCTACTATAAGTGCCTTTGGAAGCAATGCGGCAAAGATGCATTATGAAGCAGAAAAAGGAAACTGTGCAAAGATCACTGAAGGAAGCTTTTATCTCGTTGACTCGGGCGGACAGTATGATGGCGGCACAACTGATGTCACCAGGACAATACTGATAGGAGATGTCGGACGAAAACTCAAGAGGCATTACACACGGGTTGTGACTGCGATGCTGAGGCTGCAGAATACAATATTCATGCAGGGCTGCACAGGTGAGAATCTTGATATTATCGCAAGGGAACCTATCTGGGAAATGGGAATGGATTATAAGTGCGGAACCGGTCACGGTATCGGTTATATGCTGAACGTCCACGAAGGACCGGCTGCCATAAGATGGCGCATTAAGGAAAAAAGCGATCCTGTGCCCATACTTCCCGGAATGCTGCTTTCCGATGAGCCCGGTGTATATGTTGCGGGAAGCCACGGGATCCGTATAGAAAATATTGTTCTCTGTGAGGAGATAGAAACCAATGATGACGGTACGTTCCTTCACTTTGTACCGCTTACGTATGTGCCTATAGATCCGGATGGAATACTTGTTGATGAAATGGAGCCTTCTGATTTAAGGCGGCTTAATGATTATCAGGCTGCCGTGTGTGATACGCTCATCCCGTTCATGGAGGGAGAGGATGTGACTTGGCTTAAGAGAGTCACCAGAGAGCTTGGATAAAATGCTTGACATAATATAGGCGGTTTGATAATATGTTCGGGTATGCCGCACGGTGGGGCTTAAGTCCGTATAATACGGCGCCAAAGCCGGCGAGTCTCTTTAAGAAGGAGGTGTGTCTATGTACGCAATAATAGCAACAGGCGGAAAGCAGTACAAGGTTTCAGAAGGTGATCTGATCAAGGTTGAGAAGCTCACAGCTGCTGAAGGTGATACTGTTACTTTCGATGATGTTATTGCCGTTTCTGACGGAAGTCTGAAGGTTGGCAAGGACGTATCCGGCGCAAAGGTTAATGCAACCGTTGTAGCTCAGGGCAGAGATCGTAAAGTTGTTGTTTACAAGTACAAGCCGAAGTCCGGTTATCACAAGAAGAACGGTCACAGGCAGTACTTTACACAGGTTAAGATCGATTCCATCAACGCTTGATCCATGATAAAGATCAGTGTGGCAAAGAATAATGGTGTCTACAGGAGCTTTAAATGTTCCGGACATGCAGGCTTTGCTGAATATGGAAACGATGTGGTCTGCGCTGCTGTATCGATGCTTGTCATCAATACGGTAAATGCAATAGATGAACTTACCGGATGCTGTATTTCATTGGATGAAAATGACAGTGAGAACGGGAAGCTGGCGATAAGTTTTCCTGACGGTACGGATGAAAAAGCAGGACTTCTTATGGATGCCATGCTTTTAGGCATAAAACAGGTTGCAGAAGACCACGATGAATATGTAAGTTTAAATATCGAAGATTGATTCAGAGTTTAGAGGATAGGAGGCGAAACAAATGCTTAGATTAGACCTTCAGTTCTTTGCTCATAAGAAGGGTGTCGGATCTACCAAGAACGGCAGAGATTCCGAGTCCAAGAGATTAGGAGCTAAAAGAGCAGACGGACAGTTCGTTAAAGCCGGAAATATCATATACAGACAGCGCGGCACTAAGATCCATCCGGGTCTCAATGTCGGCAGAGGCGGTGATGATACATTGTTTGCAACAGCAGACGGAGTGCTCAGATTTGAGCGCCTTGGCCGCGATCGCAAGCAGGCTAGTGTATATCCCAAGGCTGCAGAATAATAAACCGTATATGGAATGAACGTTTATGAGCGTCCCGGCCTACGCAGTATGCGCAGACCGGAACGCTTTTGTTTTACAGAGGGAAAAATATATGTTTGCAGACAGAGCCAGGATCACACTTGTAAGCGGCAAGGGAGGAGACGGTCACGTATCCTTCAGAAGAGAAAAATATGTACCTGACGGAGGACCGGATGGTGGAGATGGCGGAAAAGGCGGAGATGTTATACTCGAAGTCGATCCCGGCATGAATACGCTTGTCAATTACAAGCACAGAAAGAAATTTTCAGCCACCGACGGTGAGGAAGGCGGTAAAAGAAACTGCCGTGGCAAGGATGGCAAGGATATAATCCTGCCCATGCCGGAAGGTACCGTTGTAAAGGATGTCGCTACAGGGAAGGTTATAGTCGATCTTTCAGGCGATACAAAAAGATATACCATACTCACGGGTGGAAACGGCGGTGCAGGCAATCAGCACTTTGCATCTTCTACCATGCAGGCTCCCAAATATGCCAAGCCCGGCGGACCGGCGAAGACTGCTGAGGTGCAGCTGGAACTTAAGCTCATAGCGGATGTTGGAATAGTCGGTTATCCCAGTGTGGGCAAATCATCTCTTCTCAAGGCGACGACCAATGCCGCACCGGAGACTGCCGAGTATCATTTCACTACCATCACGCCTCATCTGGGTGTTGTTGATATGGGAGATGGTAACAGTTTTGTAATGGCAGATCTCCCCGGACTTATTGATGGAGCAGCTGAAGGTGCCGGACTCGGGCATCAGTTTCTTCGTCATATTGAGAGAAACAAACTCCTTATACACGTTCTTGATGCCGCAGGTACTGAAGGCAGGGATCCTGTAGAGGATTATCACAATATAAATTCCGAGCTTGCAAGGTATTCAAAGAAAGTAGCAGAGCTTCCGCAGGTTGTGGCAGCTAATAAGATAGATCTTTTCCCGTCAGAGCCGGAAGCCATAGATGTGGATGAAGACGGTGAACTGATATATGCGGAGGATCCTATCGAACGCATCAGAAAGGCTGCAGCAGCAAACGGCGCTGAAGTATTTCCCATCAGTACAGCTACCGGTGAGGGACTTAAGGAACTGCTGAATTATGTATATGAAAGGCTTAAAGAGATAGGCGACAAGGACATAATATTCGAGCAGGAGTATGATCCCAATGTGGCCCTTGCATATGGAAATGAGCCCATGGATATCCATTATGATCCCAAGGCTGATGAATATGTAGTTGAAGGCCCCAGGATTGAAAAAATGCTTGGTTATACCAATCTTGAGTCCGAGAAAGGCTTCGCTTTCTTCCAGAAATTTATGAAGGATAACGGTATTTTGAGCGAGCTGGAGAAACTCGGTATCAATGACGGTGATACCGTCAGGATATACGGCTTTTCATTTGAATATTACAAATAGTTTGGTATTATTAAGAGAGGTATGTTATGGAACTTAGCAGTAAACAGAGAGCCTATCTGAGAAGTCTCGCATCTGATGTGGATCCTGTATTTTCCATAGGAAAATCAGGTCTCACACCTGAAGTGACGGCGGCCGTTTCAGAGGCTTTCGCAAATAAAGAGCTAATAAAGATCAATATCCAGAAAAATCTTTCTGACACAGAAGACAGAGAGGAGCTATTCAAAATGGGCGAAGTGCTTGCTGAACGCACAAGATCTGTCTTTGTTTGTCTTATAGGGAGGAAACTTGTCTTTTATAAACCTTTTTCAGGGGAGAAAGCAAAAAGGGACGATCGAATCCGTCTCCCAAAATAAAGCAAGAAAAGAAAGAGTCTGTCTTTTTGGCGGAACGTTCGATCCAATACATCTGGGGCATTTAAGAATGGCCGATGCCGCATGCAGGAATTTTTCGCTCGATCGGATGATATTTATGCCATGCGGTAATCCTTATCTGAAAAAGGGTGTTAGTCCGGATGAAGACAGGCTTGAATTAACAAGGCTTTCCGTTGATGAGTTTAATGAAAAAACATCAGATGCCGTATGGGAAGTTTCCGATATGGAGATCCGGCGTGAAGGCGATACTTATACTTTTGAGACGATAGCGGCACTTAAGGATATATATCCTAACGCTGAATTGTATTTTCTTGTCGGAGAGGATTCACTGAGATATATGGAAAATTGGGTAAATCCTCAGCTTATTTTTGCCGACTGCATAGTTATCGCTGCGGCAAGACCTTCGAGAAAGCATCAGACTTTTGATGCCGGTGGTCATGAGATGCATACCGGATCTGAGTCTTCGGGAACAGAAGAACGTATAGAAGATCTTCAGACGAGACTCATGAAAATGTTTCCGGCCGAGATACATATAATGCGTTTTGATGATCCGCTTTCCGCATCCGCTATCAGAAATGCAGTTTCGGAAGGTAAGGATATAAACGGTATGGTCACTGAACATGCCGGAAAATATATAACAGAAAAAGGAATGTACATATAATGCCCTCTCAGAATGAAATTTATGATTTTGACAGGATGAAGAGCAGGCTTGCAAAGAAGATAGATCCAAAGCGTTATGAGCATTCAATGGGCGTGGCCTATACAGGGGCGGCACTTGCTATGGCTCATGATGCAGATATAATGAAGGCATATACAGCGGGAGTGCTGCATGACTGCGCAAAATGTCTTGAAGATGAAAAGCGCGAAGCTTTATGCTCAAAGTATAAGGTTGAACTTACTGATATAGAAAAGAAGCACCCTTTTCTTATACATGCAAAACTCGGAGCGGTGCTGGCAAAAGAAAAATACGGCGTGAAAGATGAAGAGATACTTTCTGCCATCAGATACCATACTACCGGGAAGCCGGAGATGACAAAGCTTGAAGCTATCGTGTTTTCGGCAGATTTCATTGAACCCGGGAGAAAACCCTTAGAATGCCTTCCGCTTATAAGAAAAGTGATATATACGGATCTTGACAGGGCAGTCTATCTGATACTTAAGCATACACTCATACATCTTAAGCATAAAGGGCAGGCAATTGATGAGAACTCAGTCGCTGCCTATGAATATTATAAAAGATTCGCTACCAAGGAAGATCTGAAAACGGAGGTTTAAATGGATTCGAAGGAGATGGTGAAGCTTGCCGTTAAGGCAATGGAGGATAAAAAAGCCGAAGATATCAGAGTGATCGACATATCTGAAGTATCATCGATCGGTGATTTTTTCATCATAGCAAACGGAAGTAATATCAATCAGGTTAAAACTATAGCTGATTTTATAGATGAGACACTGGGAAGAGCAGGAGCTGTTCCTAAATCATCCGAAGGATATAAAGGCGGTGCATGGGTACTTCTTGACTACGGAGATGTTATAATACATATATTCGACAGAGATAACCGTATGTTTTACAATCTCGAGCGTATCTGGAAAGACGGCCGGGATGTAGATATTGAAACGTTATGAGGGCATAAAAAACATGAGGGGAGATTGAATTATGGATGGAAATGGATTTATTAACGGAAACGACAGTTCTAATCTTTTTGGAAGTCCTGCCGGAATGAACACATCAGTACCGGGGATGAATTCCTTTACCACGGATATGACAGGTTCAACAGTCGGTATGGGATCGATGTCCGGACAGCCTGCCATGGATTTGGGTCAGCCGGCAACGCCGTTAACAATGCAGCCGGAAGCTATACAGGCTTCTGCAGTAAATGATGGAGCAACACCTGTCGGCGCAACACAAACTGCAGCAACTCCTGTTGGAGCAACACAAGTTGGAGCAACACCAGTTGCAGCATCATCAGTTGCAGCATCATCAGTTGGAACAACTCCTGTTGGAGCCTCATCGGTAGCACAGCAGCCGGTATCCGGAGCTGCCGGACAGGCTGCGCAGTATTATCAGCCTGCAGCTGCAGCACAGGTAAACAACGGAATGCCTATGCAACAGGGAATGCCGATACAGCAGGGAATGCCAATGCAGGGTATGCCTATGGCCGGCATGGGAATGCCAATGCAGGGTATGGGCGTGCAGATGGGAAATCAGCCGCTTTCAGGGCCAATATATGATGTATCGCCTTCTGAGATACCTAAAAATCTGATCAAACCCGGAAGCGTGTTTGGAGAAATTGGAACGATCCTGTTTGGAGTTCCGTTTGTCTTAGCAGGGGTAATGGCATTCACCATGATGCACGGCAATGAGATAGAAGGTATGAATGGAACGAGCGCGACGTTGTTTACGATCTTGTTTCCTCTCATATTCGTCGGTGCAGGTCTGGCGGTCATGATTGGCGGAGTGTCAAGCATAATCAAAGATATCAAGGTAAATAAAAGATTCAGGCAGATCACTTCCTACGGAAAAGCGCTTGATGCCAGAGCGGCAAATGTGGACATTGTTTCCAACGTAAGGGTGAACGGAAACACAAAGCAGGCTTTGGTATGTTTGTGGTCTGATCCTGAAACAGGAGCGCTTCATACGTTTACTAGTCAGGCGGATTATCGCAATAAGTTTTATCTGGTCGGACAGCCCCTCAGGGTATATGTGAACCCGGGGAATCTTGAGGAATATATTGTTGATACATCCAAGGTCAGCTATGCGGCAGCTGTTAAATATGCCGCCAATACTGTTATGAACCGTGTACGTTAAAATGGGAAGAGGGGTTACGTGGAGAAGAAAAAAGATGCACGTTCAGTATTAAAGATAGTTTTATTTACACTTGTATGTATAGGTATTAATTTAGCAGGGAGAAGGATAAGCTCCCTGCTTTATGTACCTTTATGGCTTGATACTGTCGGCACCATGGCAGCTGCCGCATATCTCGGCATGATACCGAGCATTCTTACAGCAGCGCTTACTTCAGTACTGATCAGTTTTTCGCATCCGATAGATATGGTCTACGGTCTTGTGAGCATATCCATTGCGGTTGTAACTTCACTGTTCTGTAAGAAAAGAATGTTTGGGTCATTGGGGCGTGCAGCATTCTGTGGTTTCTGTTTAAGTCTTCTTTCTGTAGCGATTTCAGTTCCTTTAAATTATTTTTTATACAGAGGATATTCCCAGAATCCATGGGGAGATATTACGGTTGATATGCTCAAATGGAACGGAGTTCCTCTTTTTATAGCATGTATAGCAGGTGAACTTGCAGTAGATTTTCTTGATAAGCAGTTCTGCGTTTTTCTTATCTTTATCTTTAACAGTATCCTAAAGTTTATCAAAAAAAAGAATGCGGCAAAAAAAGCTGCAGGTATTGTCGCGTCGCTTATCATTTTGTGTCCCGGCTTGGCTTTCCCGATCAAAACGGATGCCGAAAGCAATATAAAGTCAACCGTTTATGACAGGACAAACGGTCTCATGTCTTCTGAAGCAAATGCAATTGCCGAAACAAATGACGGGATGATCTGGATAGGAAGCTATGCGGGCCTTTCACGTTATGACGGAAAGGATTTTGAATTTGTCACAGAAGGCAATATTGCCAATGTAAACACTCTTTATACGGATTCCGACGGCCGTCTCTGGATAGGTACCAATGACGGAGGCGTTTCTGTTTACGAAAAAGGAAAATACTATAACTTCAGCCGGGCAGACGGTCTTCCGTCTGATTCCATCAGGTGTTTTCTGGAGATGAAGGATGGAAGCATGATAGTTGCTACCAGTATGGAAATGGCTGTCATCGATAAAAATGAAGAAATAAAAACACTGGAAAACGGCCTGAACTATGTTAATTCGATTACCTGTTACAATGGCAGGATACTCTGTTCGGATAATGCCGGAAGTCTGTTTGAACTGTCTGACGATCTGACTGAGGTTAAGGAAATCACTCCCGCAAGTGAAGCGGTTAATTTTATATACTGCTGCGGGACTGAAATCTATGCAGGAACCGGTGACGGTAAGGTTATAGAAGTCTCTGTGGATGACAAAGGCAATGCAAGCTTCCGCACGATACTGAATCTCGAAAAAGGTGAGATAAACAGCATAATGCAGGATTCTGCAGGAAGGCTCTGGATAGCAAGCCGCGGTGGTTTGGGCTTTGTTGAAAACGGGATTTACATTGAAGAGAGTACTGAAGAATTTTCAACATCTTTTTCATCTATTCATGAAGATTATCAGGGAAATATCTGGGCTGCATCAGGGGACTGCGGAGTCATAAAGCTTTCGAAGTCTCCATTTGACAATATTACGGGCGATACATATCGTTACGTGACAAATGCTGTTGCCTCATATGATAACAGGCTTTATTGCGGCACGGACAGCGGCCTTTTTATACTTGATGCGTCCGGTCATCCTGTTACCAATGAGCTTACGGAAACTATTTCCGGCAACCGTGTCAGATGCATTAAGAAGGATGGCAGTGACAGGCTCTGGATCGCCACATACAGCGGCGGGCTGGGACTTATCTTATCTGACGGAAACAGTGTCATAAAAAACTATACGGTTGATAATGCCGGGGCCACAAGTGACCGCTTCAGATGCATGCTTGAGATGTCTGACGGAACAATGGCGGCAGGTACTGCAGATGGTATCAATTTCATAAAAAACGGATCTATAAAATACACCCTCACGGATGAAGATGGTCTTGAAAACACGCAGATACTGACACTTGCAGAGAATGATAAGGGTGAATGTCTTGCCGGTACCGATGGAGCCGGTATCTATATTATAAGTGATGGAAAGATCACCGGTCATTTTGGAAAAGATGAAGGACTGGGGTCAGACATCATCCTGCGCGTTATTCCGTATGATGGCGGTTTCTTTGCCGTGACCAGCAATTCGATCGCATACGTTAAAGATGATAGTGTAAACGTTATCAATAACTTCCCTTATTTCAACAATTTTGACATATCCATAAACGGTGGCACGGCAACGATACTTTCAAGTTCAGGTATCTATATTCTTCCTGTGGCGGACCTTGCTGCAAATAAAGAGAATATGAGCTATAAGTTCTTTGGCATACAGGCAGGGCTTACATATCCGATCACATCAAACAGCTTTTGCTTTAATGACGGCAGGAAGCTTGTATTCTGCACGAATACCGGGGTCATGAGTCTTGACTGCGAATATCAGACAGTACATGATGTGAAATTCGGCATAAGCGATATTTATATCGATGATGAAAAGCTCGAGCCGTCAGGAGACGGAAGCTACCGCATTCCTGCTGACTGTTCGGAGATAAAGATCATACCGTCAGTCAGAAACTATTCCCAGGAAGAGGTTTATGTAAGAGTTAACTTAAAAGGCATAACGGAAAACCGTTCAGTCAATTATTCAGATATATTCCCACTCACATACAATTCACCCGCAAGCGGTGTTTATACCGTGCTCATGGAGATAACCGATGAGACGGGAAATAATGTTTATGCCTTCAAGGAATACAGACTCGAAAAGCTGCAGCATCCCTGGGAAGACCGGAGTTATATCGCGTATATCATCTTTATCTCCATATGGATAGTTGCATATTCTACCTGGGCATTATTTGCGCTGATCAATTACTTCAGAAGAAAAGACAAGCTCGAGAAAATGAAGGATGAGCTTGAAGCCAAGGTTGATGAACAGACTGCTCTTATCAGAAAGAAAGAGGAGGAAACCGAAAAACTCCTTGTTGAGACAATAGGCGCACTTACCAATACCATAGATGCCAAGGATACTTATACTTCAGGTCATTCCAGACGAGTAGCCGAGTATTCAATGATAATAGCTGATAAGCTTGGATATTCTGAAGAGGATAAGGAATTGGTATATCGTGCGGGGCTTCTTCATGATGTGGGTAAGATAAAGGTTCCGGAGCGTGTTATCAATAAGCCGGGCAAACTTACGGCTGAAGAATATGAAATGATGAAGGTTCATCCTCTTGCCGGTTTCCGCATCATCAGTGGAATGTCATGGGATAAGAAGATAAGTTTAGGTGCCCGCTTCCATCATGAACGTTACGACGGTAAAGGCTACCCTGACGGCAGGGAAGGTGAGAATATACCTGAGATAGGCCGTATAATTGCGGTTGCTGATGCTTATGATGCCATGACCTCCAACAGAAGCTATCGTGATGCACTGCCTCAGGCAGAAGTGCGTCAGCAGATAGAGGATGGGAAAGGCAAACAGTTTGATCCGGTCATGGCGGATATAATGCTTGAAGTTATCGATAAGGACAAGGAGTATAAGCTTAGACAGCATGCTAAGCGCAATTACCGCATACTGGTCGTTGATGATGACAATATATCGGTAATGCGTGTACGCAAGGTCACGGAAAAGATAAAAGGCTGCAATCTGGTAGCGGCAACTGACGGAAAGACAGCTCTTGATATAATATCCAAAGGCCATTATGATCTGATCCTCATGGATATATATCTGCCGGACGGAAGCGGATTGGACTGGATGGATAAAATACATGAGAAATGCAGCACTCCTTTTATATGCATGTCAGGAGAGCAGGATCTGGAGATATTTGACCGCGCCATCAAGGCCGGAGCGGTAGATTTCCTGATCAAGCCGTTCATGCCTTATGAGCTGGAGATGATGATAACTGACCTGCTTCCCATGGGATAAGAAAGATTGTTGTAAACAGATTAAGTTTTAAGTATAATTCAATGCAATGGGTTGTGGCGGAGCAATAAATGACAAAACCGCAGCAAAAACATAATGTAAAGGAGAGCATAAATTATGAAATTCGGCTATTTTGACGACGTAAACAAAGAATACGTTATCAACTCACCGAAGACCCCTTATCCCTGGATCAATTACCTTGGCAATCAGGGGTTCTTCTCACTTATTTCTAACACAGCAGGTGGATACTGCTTTTATAAAGATGCGCGTCTGCGCAGGATAACAAGATATCGTTACAATAATGTTCCGCTTGATATGGGTGGAAGATATTTCTATATCAACGACAACGGAAACGTATGGAATCCCGGCTGGTCTCCCGTAAAGGCTGATCTGGATTCATATGAATGCCGTCATGGAATGGGTTATACCATTATCACGGGAAGTAAGGACAGCCTTAAGGCTGAAGTTACCTTCTTTGTTCCCCAGAACTATGACGGTGAAGTTCAGCAGGTGGTTCTTACTAATGAGGGATCATCCAAAAAGGATTTCAGCATTTTCTCAATGGCTGAATGGTGTCTCTGGGATGCACAGGATGACTGCACCAACTTCCAGAGAAACTTCTCTACAGGCCGTGTTGAGATAGAAGGTTCTACCATCTATCATGTGACAGAGTACAGAGACAGAAGAAATCATTATGCTTTCTATACAGTAAATGATGATATAGACGGATATGATACAGATCGTGACGCATTCCTCGGCGGTATCTATAATGGCTGGGATGCTCCTGCTACGGTTAAGGAAGGCAAGCCTACCAATTCATTTGCAGACGGCTGGTCTCCCATAGCTTCTCATTACAAGAAAGTAAGCCTCGCTCCCGGCGAGAGTAAGACACTTATCTACATCCTTGGTTATGCCGAGAATCCTCAGGATAAGAAGTTTGCTTCCGAGAAACCTGCGGGTCTCCTCACAAGAGAAACATGGGTTCTCAATAAAGAGAAAGCTTATGCTATGATCGATAAGTACAATACTCCCGAGAAGGTTGCTGCAGGTCTTGAAGAGCTTCGCAATGAATGGGCTAAGCTTCTTGGTATATTCAATGTCAATACACCTGATGACAAGGTCAACAGGATGGTTAATATCTGGAACCAGTATCAGTGCATGGTTACTTTCAACCTGTCACGTTCGGCTTCATATTTTGAGTCCGGTATCGGACGTGGAATGGGATTCAGAGATTCCAATCAGGATATCCTTGGTTTTGTTCATCAGATACCTGACCGTGCAAGAGACAGACTTATCGATCTTGCATCAACACAGCTTCCTGACGGTGGATGCTACCATCAGTACCAGCCGCTTACAAAGAAGGGCAATTCCGATATAGGCGGTGATTTCTCAGATGATCCGCTCTGGATGATCCTTTCCGTTGCGGCATATATCAAAGAAACAGGTGACTGGACGATCCTTGATGAGATGGTTCCTTACGATAATGATATGTCCACCGCACAGACAATGCTTGAGCATCTGAAGGTTTCATTCTATCACATTGTAAATAACCTCGGACCTCACGGACTGCCTCTTGCAATGCGTGCTGACTGGAACGATTGCATAAATCTTTCATGCTGGTCAGATACTCCCGGTGAGTCTTTCCAGACATATACCAATCCTAAGTTCAAGGCAGAGGGCGGATATTCCAAGATAGCTGAGTCTGTAATGGTTGCAGCGCTCTTCACATATACAGGTCCTTCATATGTCGGCATTTTAAAGCACCTCGGCAAGGATGATGAGGCAGCTGCCGCTCAGGCCGAGATCGACAAGATGAAGAAGAATATCATGGAATCTGCATGGGATGGTGACTGGTTCCTCAGAGCCTATGATTCCAACGGTGAGAAGATGGGATCCAAGGACTGCAAGGAAGGACAGATATTTATCGAGCCTCAGGGCTTTGCCATCATGTCAGATATCGATAAAGACGCCGCAAAGAAGACTCTTGCTTCGATCGACAGCAGGCTCAATACCGAGTACGGACTTGTGCTCAACAACCCTGCATTTACAAAGTATTATGTACAGTACGGTGAGATCTCAACTTATCCCGGCGGATATAAGGAGAATGCCGGAATATTCACTCATAACAATGCATGGATCATCTGCGCTGCTGCTTATGCAGGCGAAGGCGATCAGGCATTCAAGTACTACTCCGAGATAGCTCCCGCATTCACAGAGGAGACATCCGATCTTCATAAGACCGAGCCTTATGTATACGGCCAGATGATCGCAGGTAAGGATGCTTCAAATTTCGGTCAGGGCAAGAATTCATGGCTTACAGGTACTGCTGCATGGAATATGGTTGCCATATCACAGTACATTCTTGGTATCATGCCTGACTTTGACGGTCTTAAGATCGATCCTTCCATACCTCATGAGTGGGATGGATTTAAGGCAACAAGAAAGTTCCGTGGTGCTGATTACAACATAACCATCAACAATCCCGATCATGTATGCAAGGGAGTAAAGAAGCTGACTGTTGACGGCAAGGAGATCGAAGGCTGTGTAGTTCCTTTCGAATCCGGCAAGAAGGTTTATGACGTTGTCGTAACCCTCGGCTGAACTTAATTGAACTGAATCAATATAAAATGTAAATATCCCCAGTCAGCTGTGACAGGGGATATTTTCATGTTATAATAAATCTGTAGTGATTCCATAATGCTTAAATGAGAGGAGGGAGAGTATTATGAAATGTCCGTCATGTGGCGGCGAACTCCGGTTCGAACCGTCAAACGGAATGCTGCAATGTTCTTATTGTGCAAGCAGTTTTGATCCGGGTGATCCGGCATTTGCTGCGCTTGTTCAGTCGGCCGAGGAGCAGCCTGCATTTGGGCAGGAAGCAGCCGGTCAGATGCCGCAGATGCAGCCTCAGTCACAGGTGCAGGATCAGGTACAGGATGCGTCTCAGATGCAGGCACAGTCTCAACCTGTAAGCAATTCAGCTCAAACACCACAACAGGAAGAAGAACGTGAGCCACGTCAGGAACTGGATATGGTTCTATATACATGTCCGAATTGCGGAGGCACTCTTTATTCGGTGGAAGAATCCATCAATGCTTTCTGTTCCTTTTGTGGATCACAGGTAATGCTTCAGAGTCGCTTTGCAAAAATGAAAGCGCCTGCCGCAGTCATTCCGTTCCAGATCGATAAGGAAAGATGTAAGACACTTTTTAGCGAAAAGGTTAAAAAAGCGTTTTTTGCGCCTAAGGAACTCAAAGATCCGGGATGCCTTGATAATTTTCGCGGAATCTATATGCCGTATTATATTTATAATATCAGGTGTCAGGGACCGTTCCAGTTTTCAGGAAAAAGAGTATATATGACCGGTGATTACGAGATCACCGAAACATATAACTGTGTATCAACCATAGATGCACATTATTTCGGCCTGTCATACGACGGATCTGCCGCATTTGATGACAGTATAAGCGAGGTTATCGCTCCATATGACACCAAGAAAATGTATAAGTTTAATCCTGCATATCTTACAGGATTCTATGCAGATATGGCAGATATTCCGTCCAGTGTTTATGTGAATGATGCCGGAGGTTTTGCGCGTGAATCGATATACAATGTGATAGATAAGATGGTTCCGGAGTTTTCTGCGATCACACCGCTTCCGGGCACCAAAGAAAGCATTCCTCTGTATATGAGGGAAAAGGATATAGATACAGCATTTTTCCCTGTCTGGTTCTTATCATATAAGAATAAGAACAGGGTGGCTTATGCGGTCGTAAACGGACAGACAGGAAAGGTATCATGCGATCTTCCGGTCGATAAATTCAAATTCCTGCTGTTTGCTTTTCTTCTTGCCATTCCCATATATCTTGTCATGATGATAATCCCTACATTCATGCCTCAGACCATGCTTGGCATTATGCAGGTGCTTGGGATCCTCGGAGCCATAATGACGCTCGTTATGGTAAATAAAGCCGTAGACAGCGATCAGAAGAAAGAAGACAAGGGTTTCCAGTATAAATATGGTGTCCCTGGCAATGTAAGCAAAAAAAAGAAAACGACCGATAAGAAGAACACAATAATGAAAGTGGTCATAGGTGTTTTTATTGCTTTTGCCGTTATACAGATTTGTCCTTTTGTCTTTGAAATTTTTGGTGATATCGCAAGACTTTTGGGCTTCAATATCTTTGCCGGTTCTGTCCAGACCGTTGCCATATTTGTTCTTATCATAAATGCGATCAGCAAGGCAAAGCCTTTGAAGAACAAAAACGTAATGATAGCAGGCGGTATTTTGCTGTGTGTGGCATCTCTGGCAGGAACCGTGCTTACAGCTGCAGGGGCGGCAAATGATATGTTTTACTATACTGCTGCGGCTCTTATAGGCACGGGAGTAGTACTGAATTTTATCGGTATACTTGATATATTTGAGGTTCTGCTTACCAGGCCTCTTCCCCAGCTTAACAGAGAGGGAGGTGAGATGTGGTGATGAAAAAGAATGTTTTCAGATATATATTTGCGATCGTATTATTTTTCATAACCTTTTCAATTCTTCCTGTTTATTCGTCTGCGGAAAGCGGAGAAACGGATGATGAACCCGAATATGTGAATCCGGAAACCGGATATGAAGTTTATCTTTATGATGACCAGGGAATCTATTTTTCACCGGAAGAAAAGCAGAAAGTAATTGAAGCCATGATCCCTCTTACGGATTATGGCAATGTATGTCTGTTCACAACAAGCCTTGGATCGGGCGAGGTGGACGCTTACAGTGAAGGCATGTACAAAAACAGATATGGCAATAGTGACGGAATGAGTTTTACCATAGACATGGGTGCCCGAATGCTGTGGGTGAAGGGGTTTGGAAAAACCCAAAATACTCTTACATCATCAAAATGCAATGAAGTTACAGATCTGGTGTATAAATCCGCAACTGCAGGAAATTATACAAAAACTGCTGTTGATCTGTATGGCTTGATATATGATGTGCTTAATGGGAAACGTATAGCTCAGCCGCTTAAATACATAGGCAATATATTTTATGCGCTTACGGTCTCATTCCTTATAAGCTTTGCGATCGTTGTAAAGACCACAAAGCAGAATGCGGCAAAGAATAATGATATTCTTTTGAATATAGACCAGGATTGCCAGATATATCAGCCCACACCTGTTATGGTGAACCAGACGAGCAGATACTGCCCGCCCAGCTCCTCCGGCGGAGGCGGCGGTGGAGGCGGTGGAGGCGGCGGAGGTTCCTCCGGCGGCGGACACAGCTTCTGATATGAACTTAAAGGCTGTCAAGATGAAATACTTGACAGCCTTTTTTGTTTGTGTATAATAAGAAAGTCATGGAGAAAAAGGTTGAACAGGGATTTTTATATGATTTCTACGGCCCGCTTCTCACAGAGCATCAGCAGAAGATCTATGAGATGTCTGTATTTGATGATCTGTCGCTGTCGGAGATAGCGGAGCAGGAAGGCATAAGCCGTCAGGGTGTGAGTGATCTGCTCCACAGATGTGACAAGGCGCTTGCAGGGTATGAAGAAAAGCTTAAGCTTATGGAGCGTTTTTTGCGCAACAGGGAAAGGCTTGAAAAACTCCGCGGCGATGTTGTAGATGAAAAAGATAAAGAACTGCTTGATGCTGTTTTAGAGGAATTGTGATATATGGCATTTGAAAGCCTTAGTGAAAAACTTCAAAACGTATTCAAAAAGCTTTCCGGTAAGGGCAAGCTTTCGGAGGAAGATGTACGCTCAGCCATGAAAGAAGTGCGCATGGCGCTTCTTGAAGCTGATGTTAATTTCAAGGTTGTAAAACAGTTTGTTAAGAGTGTTGAGGAAAAGGCTGTCGGCGAAGAAGTAATGAACGGCCTCAATCCTGCCCAGATGGTCATCAAGATCGTAAATGAAGAGATGATCTCATTAATGGGGTCGGAGACAACCGAGATAACACTTGCACCGGGTAAAACCATTACGGTTATAATGATGTGTGGTCTGCAGGGCGCAGGTAAAACGACCACCACGGCAAAGATCGCAGGAAAATTAAAACAGAAGGGCAAAAAGCCTTTGCTTGTTGCCTGTGATATATACAGACCGGCAGCTATCGATCAGTTAAAGATAAACGGCGAAAAGACAGATACCGAAGTCTTTTCCATGGGTACAGATCATAAGCCTGCCGATATAGCAAAAGCAGCGCTTTCTCATGCTGAGAAGAACGGTTTTAACGCAGTCATACTTGATACTGCAGGACGTCTTCATATTGATGAAGCCATGATGGAAGAGCTTCAGGAAATAAAGCGTGAGATCGAAGTTCACAACACGATACTTGTTGTAGATGCGATGACCGGTCAGGACGCTGTCAATGTTGCAAAGGAATTTGATGAAAAGGTAGGAGTTACCGGTATCATCCTTTCAAAGATGGATGGCGATACCAGAGGCGGTGCGGCACTTTCGGTAAAAGCCGTTACAGGAAAGCCCATACTTTATGTCGGCATGGGCGAAAAGCTTTCCGATCTTGAACAGTTCTATCCGGACAGAATGGCCGGAAGGATACTTGGTATGGGCGATGTGCTCACGCTTATCGACAAGGCCAGAGAAAGCATTGATATAGATGAGCAGACCGGCAGGGAAATGGCCGGCAGGATGCAGAAGGGAAAGTTTGATTTCAACGATTACCTTGAATCCATGAAGCAGATGCGCAATATGGGCGGTCTTTCATCGATCCTTAAGATGCTGCCCGGTATGGGCATTAATGCCGGCGATCTTGACGGCATTATAGATGATAAGCAGCTCAGACAGACCGAAGCGATAGTTCTTTCAATGACACCTGAGGAGCGAAGAAATCCCAAGCTTCTTAATCCCAAACGTAAGCACAGGATAGCTAAAGGTGCAGGTCTGGATATAGCAGTAGTAAACCGCTTCATCAAGCAGTTTGAACAGTCTCAGAAGATGATGAAGCAGATGCCCGGAATGATGAAGGGAATGAAAGGCATGAAGGGCATGAAAGGTTTAGGCGGTATGGGCGGTTTCGGAATGCCCGGACGCAGAAAGTTCTAGGATGTAACTATTCTTTGAGGATAGATACAGATAAATTTATTATTAACAATATTTTTGGAGGAAAAAGAAATGGCAGTAAAATTAAGACTTACAAGAATGGGTAAGAAAAAGGCACCCCTTTACCGTATCGTTGCAGCTGATTCACGTAATGCACGTGACGGCAAGATCATCGAAGAGATCGGAACATACGATCCCAGCGCTGAGCCTTCAGCATTCAAGATCGACGAGGAGAAGGCAAAGAAGTGGATCGCTAACGGAGCAAAGCCCACTGAAACTGTTGGAAAGCTTTTAAAGGCCGCTGGCATCGAAAAATAATAGCTTAATACAAAAGTCGGAGGTGGCTTATGAAAGAACTGGTTGAAGTTATCGCCAAGGCTCTCGTTGAGAATCCCGATGAAGTAGTGGTCACCGAAAAGACAGACGGCAGACATATTACCGTTGAACTTAAGGTGGCTTCGTCCGACATGGGCAAAGTTATCGGAAGACAGGGGCGGATAGCAAGAGCTATCAGAACAGTTGTAAAGGCTGCTTCCACAAAAGATGACATCTATGTTGATGTTGATATTGTGGAATAGGCATATAAAATTCGGGCATCGCATCTTTATATAAGGGTGCGGTGTCCTTTCATTATGAGGATTCTATGGAAGACAGATTCTGTGTGGGAGTGATCACAAAACCCCACGGCATAAAAGGCGCTGTGACCGTTTATCCCTTAACGGATGATCCGGACAGGCTTTCTGATCTTGAAAGCATCACAGCTGTTAAAGATAATAAGGAAATTGAACTGAAACCCTTAAATCTCTCTGCAAAGGGTGATCTTCTGCTTGTGACCTTTGAAGGTATAAATGACAGGAACGCGGCAGAGGAATTAAGAGATTTTGAATTGTATGTCGACAGGGAACATGCAGTTTCTTTATCTGAAGATGAATATTATGTAGCCGATCTTATCGGAATGAAGGTATATGATAAGAGCGGACTTGAGGGAACCATAAAAGATGTTTACAGGACCGGTGCAAATGATGTATATGAACTTAAACTGACAGATGGAAGAGAAGTGCTGATTCCTGCCATAAAGAGTTGTATACTTGAAGTGGATATTGATGCACAGGTAATGAAAACTGATATACCGGAAGGATTGATATGAATTTTACGGTACTTACGCTTTTTCCGGAGCTCATTGAAAATGCCATGAATACAAGCATCTGCAAGAGAGCGATGGAAAAAGGCTATATAAGTCTGGATACGATCGATATAAGAGATTTTGCCGAGAACAAGAACGGAAGAGTTGATGATTATACATATGGCGGCGGGGCCGGTATGCTCATGCAGGCAGGACCGGTCTACAGTGCATATAAGGAGGCATGCAGGCGTCTTAACAAAGAAAAAGCTTATGCCGTTTATATGACTCCGCAGGGGCGTGTTTTTGATCAAAGGGTCGCTGAAGAACTGGCGCAGCATGAAGATCTTGTCATCATATGCGGTCACTATGAAGGGATTGATGAAAGGGCTCTGGAAGAAATAGGAACGGATAATATCTCTATCGGAGACTATGTGCTCACAGGCGGTGAGATAGCTTCTCTTGCTGTAATGGATTGTGTATCCCGTCTTGTTCCGGGAGTGCTCGGAAATGAAACATCAGCATCCGATGAGTCGTTCTCGTGTGAAGGACTGCTTGAATATCCGCAGTATACCAGACCTGAAGTATGGCATGACAGAAAAGTGCCTGATGTCCTGCTTTCGGGACATCATGCCAATATCGAAAAATGGAGACATGAACAGTCGCTGATACGCACCAGGGAAAGAAGGCCTGATCTTCTTAAGGAAGATTAAAAACAATTAAATGGGGGGCTTATGAGAATTGAAGCAAAATGTTTATGCAAACAGTTTTCGAGATTTGTAAAATCCGATGAAAAAAACAAAAAGCAGAGAAGAGAAGATTTCTTTGCGGTTGACCATCTGAGTCTGCATGCATCGGCCGGTGAGATACTTGGAGTACTCGGGCCAAACGGAGCCGGCAAGACCACGCTTCTTCGTATGCTCGGCGGTATTATGAAACCTGATGAAGGTTCAGTGATACTTTCCGATGATGATGGCAATGTGATAAGCGATAAGAACGAGATAAAGAAGCACATTGGCTATATCTCGGGAAATACAAAGCTTTATAACAGATTTTCCATACGGGAGATGCTTATGATCTTTGGGGATATTTATGGTATCCCTAGGGATGAGTGTGAAAAACGCGCACAGGAGATCATAGATCTACTTGATATGAAAAAATTTGCCGATAACAGGATCGGCGCACTTTCTACGGGACAGACACAGAGAGCCGGAATTGCCAGGACTCTTATGCATTCCCCGTCTGTCTATATTTTCGATGAACCCACACTTGGTCTGGATATCTTAAGCAGTGAGACCATAATCTCCTTTATGAAAAAAGAAAGAGAGAGAGGCTGCACTGTCCTTTATTCCACACATTATATGGAAGAGGCGGAATACCTTTGTGACAGGATCAATATGATCTATAACGGCAATATGATCGCTGAGGGCTCACCTGCGGAGCTTAAGAAAAATACGAAAACGGACAATCTCAGAGATGCTTTCAGAGCATGCATGAAGGAGGCCGCAAATGAATAAAAGGATAGTAGCTTCGCTTTACAAAAAAGAGATCATAGATATCCTCCGTGACAAAAAGACTATGCTCATGATGATCGTAGTTCCGCTCGTGCTTTATCCTCTGCTTTTTGTCGGGACCATGATGCTCATGAAGTCTATGATGAATGCCAGCACGGAGAAAAGTTATACTGTGGCCTTGGATATGACCAAAGATCCGGCTGCAATGAAGAGCATCTTTGAAGAAAAAGGTAAGGAACGTGAATACAGTTTTGAATTCATGACACCTGAGGCAGGTTCATCTGATAAGGAGATGCTTGAAGAAGGCCTTATCGATGTTTATATCACAGAGTCGGTTTCGGATGACAGGCCTTATTATAATATCTGCTATATGGCTTCGGAGACCGATTCCAGGACTGCTGCAGGCATGGCTGATGATGTGCTTTCCGATTACAGGACGGAACTTACGAGCAGCATCATAAAAGAAATGTCATTGTCGGAAGATGAGATACTTAAGCCTATAAAGTATGTTTATAAGGACTTCTCAAGCAATGAACAGAATGTCGGCTATATCATAGGAATGATAGTGCCGTTCCTTATGATCGTAAGTGTACTGATGGGAGCTCTTTATCCCGCGATAGATACCACTGCAGGTGAAAAAGAAAGAGGTACGCTTGAGACCATGCTCACGCTTCCTGTTTCCAACAGAGAGCTTATTACAGCCAAATTCCTTGCCGTATCAACAATAGCAGTCGGAGCCGCGCTTTTAAATCTTTTTTCCATGGGTGCACTGACCGTTTATACAGCCGATACAATGAATCTTGCCGGTTCCTCGTCTTTGCAGGCAGCTTCTTTTATACCGGCATTGTTCATCACGCTTCTTTGCGTTGCAACATTTGCAATGTTTGCTTCTGCAGTTTCATTATGTGTATGCATAAGAGCGGGAAGCTTTAAGGAAGCCCAGAACCTGTCTACGCCGGTAATGATAGTATTCATGATGGCAGGCATGTCAACAATGATACCTAATCTGGAACTGAATACCGTTACAGCGCTTATTCCGATCGTGAACATATCGCTGTTAATTAACTCGCTTTTCAGATTTGATTATGATGCAGGGCTCATACTCATGGTACTTGTTTCGAATATTGCTTATTCATGTCTTGCCGTAGTATTTATGTCTGAGATCTTTGCGGCTGAAGATGTACTTTTCGGTGATCCGTCATCCTCCGTAAAGCTTTTAAACAGACGTGATGATATAAAGAAGGGCGGAATGCCCGGCATCGGAGATCTGATATTGCTCTTTGCAGTGCTCCTTCTGGTAGTGCTCTTTGCCGGCTCGACAGCTGTGCTCAGATACGGCGTATATGGCCTGATGATAGAGCAGACTCTTATATTTGCCCTGCCTGGACTTTACGCATGGTATATAAAGGCTGATATGAAGAAGCTCTTTTCATTAAAGATACCGAAGATAAGCGCCTTGCTCGGCGGCTTCATAGCTTATGTCGGGCTGTGGCTTATCACGATGGTTGTGCAGGCATATCTTGTGGAGTGGTTTCCGAGCGTCGGAGAGACTCAGGAAGGGCTTATCAACCTGTGGGAGGGCAAGAGCCTTCTTATCATGGCTGTATCATCTGCGGTATTCCCCGGCATATGCGAAGAGATCGCCTTCAGAGGATTTATGTTAGGAACACTTAAGAATAAATACTCGCCCATTAAGGCTGTGCTCATCACAGGTATACTCTTCGGCGCATATCATATGAACATACTTCAGTTTGTGGGTGCCGGATTGCTTGGCATACTCTTCTCATATATCGTATGGAAGGGGGAGAGTATATACGTAACCATGTTCCTGCATATACTTAACAATTTCGTTGCGGTTTATATGACATACAATGCTGACCTGATAAATGAACGTTTTCCTGAGCTTTTATCAGGAGTGCCTTCACCTGCCCAAACAATTGCGATGCTTGCAGGCGGAGCGGTGCTTATGACGCTAGGTGTATTGATGCTTAGAGGCAGAAAGCGGAAAGCCTAGAGTCACAGAATAGTATTGCCACAGTATGGTATCGTATAGGGAATTGAGGCATTTTTATGAGAAAGAGAATATATCCTTTGTTTATAGAGGTATTTAAAGGGGAAGGTCGGTACTTAATTATCCCGTATGTTGAAGCAGAGAATGGTCTGGGTTATGCATCACATGATGTTATTGTGATAGAAGATACACACAATGCCATTTCATTGGGGGAAAAGATTAGATGCATGGTGGGCTATATTGAACATAGTCCTTTTTTGCCTATGTCTCCTTATCAGGTTGCAAAGAACCCAGTTTGGAAGGATAATTCGCGGTATAGAAGCGAGGTGGCTTTTTGGAAAAATAATTATGCAGTATGGATAGATATATCGGAAGCAGGGGGATATTCAATTTCGTCCAGGAAGCGTTCTGTTATGAGCAAAATGTACGCGGGCGCCATAAAGGAAATAGAGTTGTCACCGGGTTCAGATGAAGAGACTATAGGTAATGCTATATTGGATGTATTTAAAGCAGCGGAGGACTATTACGCCAGTGGTGATGATGATGAATTAAGTCCTCCTAGAGCGATTGAGCTTCTGGATGGTAGTAGGCTTAAATTCTATGAGCCGGATGACTACCATTTTACAGACGAGCAGGATGCACATGCTGCGGAAATATATCAGGCATACTCATATGCCACCAACGAAGGAGATGATCCGTTTGCATATATGTATTTGGGTATAGCGGCAGAGCTTAACTGCAATATTTCAAAAGAGCATATAGAATCTGTCTGGACAAGACTATATGGTGAGCTTACGTCGTTTAGCGTAAAGGAAGGAGAATTTGGCATCTTCACCCATAGGGCTGAGTTTAAGAATAAAGATAATCGTGTAATTTCGTATCTAAAGCAAATGTCAGA
>JAEEGL015560340.1_pt1 | contig 36221 bp, 32 predicted proteins | sample 9134231 | NCBI WGS metagenome assembly JAEEGL01 (sample SAMN16246548, study PRJNA631951) | gut metagenome | biome: gut microbiome; feature: rumen; material: fiber-attached | host: Bos | place: Iran: Karaj | collected 2018-10
CTCCTTTGCCGCCCTTATTAGCCTTAACCGCAGACACGGTTGTACCTGTTACTCGTGTTCTATTGCTTGCTATTCCAGTTATTTGGACGATATTCAAGTGACCATTTCCTTCATCATCAGTTCCATAAAGTGTGAAATAATCACCTTCGCTAACGCCCATTAAATCGGAAATTGTGAAACCTGTTAAGATTACAGTTTGTCCAACACCAGAATTGTATCCGGTAGTTCCTGTCCATTCATCATCATGCAACAAGCCTTCATCGCGTCCGTTTCTTGAGAAAACAATTGATGCACCATCAGCGCCATTTGTGCCAGGGTCACCCTTAGGACCGTCAGGACCTTGCGGTCCCTGATAGCCCAACGGCCCTTGTGGGCCTTGGAATCCGTGAGGAATTGTAAACTGCGCGGTAGTTGAATCATCATCGTAAGCAATCTTAACAACAATATCTTTGTTTGTCTGCACGATACCACTGATTCCTGCGACACTACGTCCCTGTGTTCCCTTGTCACCCGTAGGTCCCTGAGGGCCTTGGTCGCCCTTAAGTCCATAAGGACCCTGAAGGCCTTGGTCACCCTTAGAACCCTGTGCACCGTCATAAATCGTAAATGCTGATTCAAGTCCATTGGACAACCTTAGGGTTGTGGTCACCGAATTATCAATTCTTGTAGGACTAACGCTCTCCACACCAATACCCTGAGGTCCCTTCAATGAAACGGTCCTGACAAAGTTCCCATCGATAAGGATATTCAAGAATCCATCATCTCCGATGTATGCGTCACCATTTACCTGACATACCGCTGATGAAGATTTGACGTTGAGGGCGTATGTGTTATTTGTTGCACCCTGCTCATATTTAGCAGTTCCTATCATATCCCAATTAAGGCCACCGTCATATGATGCATATACTTTACCATCACTCCTTACCTCGAGTTGAGGGGTAGTACCGTTAGCACCGTTTGTTACAGTAAATGAACTGCTTGTATTATCAGTAAACCAAGTTTTATAAATGGTCTTCGCAGAATCGCTTTCAATTTCTACGGAGTAGATACCACGGCCCGTATCTCCCTTAGGACCGTCAGGACCTTGCGGTCCCTGATGTCCTTGAGGACCTAATGGGCCTTGTGGTCCGTTCGTAAGGGTAAATGATGATGTAACATTATCACTGAGGACAATGTCGATTTGCTTTCCTTCACTTATGTCCGTAATGTTGACTTCTCCAACACCCCTTCCTTCAGGTCCCTGATGACCCTGAGGACCCTTTACATAGATATCGGTCTTGACCAAGGTGTTTGAAGAGAATACATAAATATATCCGTCTTCGTCGCCAATGGTCATATCACTCTCGTTCACACATTCGCCGCTATTTGGCTTGAAATTGGTTGAATAATAGTTATTCGTTGCACCTTCTTCGAATCTGGCTATACCGATAGCCTCCCATGTAACTCCGCTATCATAAGATACTTCGACAGTACCGTCATTTCCATCTATACGGAAGTAAGGCCTTTCACCCTGTGGGCCCTGTGCGCCATCCGTGTATTGAAACCCAGCAGTGATACCGTCGGTCGTGGTGATGAAAATCGTTCCTCCGTTTAATTCTGCATTAGGTTCGGAAGAAATACTCTCAATCCTCGCACCCTGAACACCTACAGGACCTTGAGGACCCTGCTCTCCGTTAGTAATGGTAAACGCCGAAGCCGTACCATCGCTAAGTACGATTTCAACTTCCTTTCCGTCATCCGTATCCGTTACATTAATCTCATCAATGCTTGTACCTTTGAATCCCTGAAGTCCTACCGGTCCCTGAGGCCCTACCGGACCCTCTGGTCCTTGAGGACCGTCCGCTCCGACATAACCATCCTCACCCTTGAGACCCTGAGGTCCCTGAGACCCTACCGGGCCCTCTGGTCCTTGAGGACCGTCCACTCCGATATGGCCATCCTCACCCTTGAGACCCTGTGGGCCTTGTACACCGTCGTTTCCTACTATCTTCACGGTCTTGTCAAACCCTTCCCCATTGAAGATATAGAGATATCCGTCATCACCTATGTATGCGTCTCCAATCTCAGTACAGTCTTCAGGGGTCGGCTTAACCGATAGGCTGAATACGTTTAGATTCTTGAATTTAACCTGGCCGCCGTCAGGTTTTGTAATGGTCACTTCCTGAGTACCGCTGTCCACTTTGGCATCAATTGTTGCCATCTGCACCTCAAGGTCAACCGTAGATGCCGATAGTTCCCTAACGTCACCTGAAAGGGTGTACAAATTCCCTTCGATATTCACCGTCGATGCAGACAGTTCACTGACATCACCTGAAAGGGTGTACAAATTCCCTTCGATGTTTACTGTAGATGCTGATAATTCTGAAACATCTCCCGAAAGGGTGTACAAATTCCCTTCGATGTTTACTGTAGATGCTGATAATTCTGAAACATCTCCCGAAAGGGTGTACAAATTCCCTTCAATTATTACGGTAGATGCTGACAACTCGCTTACATCGCCTGAAAGGGTGTACAAATTCCCTTCGATATTCACCGTGGATGCCGACAGTTCCCCAACATCGCCCGAGAGGGTGTATAGATTACCCTCAATTATTACGGTAGATGCTGACAGTTCCGATACGTCGGTTGAAAGTCCTGTCACCTGATTGATAAGCGATATCGTCTCTCCGCTATGGGCTTCAATCCACGCATAGATTTCCTGAAGCGTATCAAATGCCTCCGGTGCACCGCTGACGATGAAATTGATAACCCTTCCGCTTGCCGCCGCGATTTGGGACATTATCGTCTCGCTTGAATCGAAAGGAATCAACTCGTTATATGAATTTCTTATGTATAACTGCTCGTTTCCGTCCTGAGCGTTAATCACCAACTCGCCTACTTCTATTCGTGGACTGTTATATTTACTTTCTATTGAAAGAATCGTCGAATCGTTTTCTGAGATAGAATAAACAATTGGTAATGAAACCTGTCTTCTCATATGATTAATAACTTATAATCGCATTATTTTACTATAAATAGTTAGAATACGAAGAAAACAGATTACCCCCGTAAAAATAAAAAAAACGGACAATCGCTTGCCCGTTGGATTATCTAAAATAAAACTAATGAGAGATTTGCCGAACCGAGTATCACACCCGCTATGACACCTATCAAGGAACAGATGAAATCGTGTTCTTCGTGTTCGCTTCCCCGTTTCTTGTCAAAAATACATTTACTGCTCACAAGCAGAAAACTTATGGCCATAGCGATAAGCGGCTTAAAGAAAATCATAAAAAATATTACGAGAAGCCCGGATGTCTCCATATTGATGAGCCCGTCTTTTCCTATCCAGTCAATTCCCCGACGGCTTCTTTCCTTCAATTGTTCAAACTGTCCCTTAAAGAATTGGCAAATTTTGTTAAATGTTTTACTCATAGTGCATTATGTTTCCGGCTATAAATAGTAGGAAAACACTAAAATTTCAAGATACCTGATACTCCGATATAGTCATTTTTAGAATTGAAGCCCCGTTGATACCTAAGCGATGCTCCGTACTTCTCATTATAAAAAATACCCGTACCAATTTCTCCGACATTATCAGGCATCTCACTCCAAGGATTAGTCGAGTAACCAACTTCCACGAACGGAGACCATTTCTTTACGCTGTATATCGTTTTCGTCACTTCCTTTATTGCAGGAGAATATTCATATCCGATAGATTTCAGCCTGTTATACTGAACCGTGGCATTGACTGAACACTTCCCGAGCGTATCGAAATCGAACAGTTTCTCATTGTATTCCCTCGCAGTCGCCCAATCTTTCAATATTGCGGTGGTATCATCCTTCGTTATCTCGATTATCTCCTTCTCCTTCGGCCATAATTCCTTATAGACGCCATCGGCGATGCATTTCCTTATAATGTCCAACGTATCGGCGGGCGTCTTTACCGCATATGGCTTAAGGCTGTATAAGGTATCGTGAATCGATTCCCCTTCAATATATTCTACTATGGTTTCAGGCTTGGGAATCTTGACTGTCTTTCTTCCGCCGACCCATCCAGCAGCAAAAAGAAGTGTGCATATGCCCACATAAAACCCGTACTTTAAGATGTTTGCTATGTTTTTTAATGCTCCCATAATGTGTATATTTTTATATAAATAGCACGGACCTCGTAAGAAGCCCGTGCCATTTTTTGTAAATATATGAATCGTTACTTCTGTTGGAATGGATTACCCTGTGGGTCAAAATTGCCAAACCCACCGAATGGATTTGACTGCCCCTGAGCGCCTTCTCCGCCTTGTGACTTATAGAGGTTTTCTGAAATCGGATTCCAAGCCTTCTGAAGTTCTTCGACCGCTTTGTCCGCCTTGTCAGGGTCTTTCTCATTTACCGCATCTCTAATAACCTTTATTTTCTCTTGGAGTTCCTTCTTCTGTTCCTCGGTAATCTTACCTTCTTCAAGGTCATTGACCGCCTTCTCAACCATGAAAGCATAAGCATCTGCATTGTTAAGTTTTGATGCCGTTTCAAGGGTCTTCTTATCCTCCTCAGCGTGTTCTTCGGCCTCTTTCTTCATCCTCTCAATATCTTCGTCTGTGAGTGATGACTTTGATTCAATCTTGATATGCTGTTCCTTACCCGTTCCCTTGTCTGTTGCAGATACGGAGAGAATACCGTTCGTGTCAATGTCAAAGGTAACCTCAATCTGTGGGATACCCCTCCTTGCAGGCGCAATTCCGTCAAGGGTGAATACACCAATCTGCTTATTATCATTAGTCATCGGCCTGTTCCCCTGTGCGACAACAATGGTAACCGCAGGCTGATTGTCTTCCGCCGTTGTGAATATCTGACTCCTCTTGCAAGGGATTGTAGTATTGGCCTCAATGACCTTCGCCATGACTCCGCCAAGGGTATCGATACCAAGCGAAAGTGGGGTTACATCAAGTAGAAGGATGTCGGTCTTTTCTCCTGCGAGGATTGAACCTTGAACGGCTGCTCCAAGAGCAACGACCTCATCGGCATTGACATTCTTAAGAAGCGGCCTGTTGAACGCCTTTGTCAATTCGTCCTGCACCTTCGGAATGCGGGTTGAACCACCGACAAGGAGAATACCGTCAAGGTCAGAATACTGAAGGTTTGCTTTCTTAACAGCGTCCTTACCGAGATTGATGACCTTCGTGATTTCCTTATCAATCAACTGCTCGAATTTCGCCTTTGTCAATGTTGCAATAAGGTGTTTCGGGCCCTCTGCATTTGCGGTGATATAAGGAAGATTGATTTCCGTTGAAGAAACATTGGACAACTCGACCTTTGCCTTCTCAGCGGCTTCCATAATCCTGCTCATGGCCAACGGGTCTGTACTTACATCAATTCCCTCCTTTGATTTGAAGTCCTCTACGAGCCATGCGGCGACTGCTTTGTCAAGGTCGCTACCTCCACAATAGACATCACCGTTAGACGCAAGGATTTCAATAACTCCGTCAGAAATATCAGCAATCGAGAAATCAAGCGTTGAGCCACCATAATCAACAACCATGTACTTTCCGCCCTTCTTCGTGTCAATGTTTGATGCAAGGATTGCCGCTGTCGGCTCTGCGATAATACGCCTTACATTGAGCCCCGCGATTTCTCCAGCCTTCTTCGTCGCATCACGCTGTGCATCATTGAAATAGGCCGGAACAGTGATAACCGCATCGGTAACTGTTTCCCCAAGATAATCCTCTGCGGTCTTCTTCATCTTTGCGAGAATCATTGAAGACAACTCTTCAGGGGAATAATCCTTTCCGTTAATCGGGATGCGGGGATAACCATTTACATTCTTGACATCATATTGAACATGGGTAATGTTATCCTTAATTTCGTCATAAGTACCGCCCATGAATCTCTTGATGAGAACAACAGTGGCCTTAGGATTGGTTATCGCCTGCCTCTTCGCCGAAGAACCAACCTTTCTTTCCCCTTCTTTTGAGAACGAAATAACGGAAGGGGTCGTTCTTTCGCCTTCATCATTTACAAGAATTTTTGGCTGTCCGCCTTCCATGATAGCAACTTCACTAAGTGTGCTACCCAAATCGATTCCTATAATCTTACTCATGATTTATTTTAATTTTTCCTTTATGTATTCACTTGCTGTTTTTCCGTCATACCGTCCCGCATAACGCTCCCTGAGCAACTTCATTACATTGCCCATGTCTTTCATTGATGACGCACCGGTTTCTGTAACGACGGAATCAATCGCTGATTTCAATTCGTCTTCCGTCATCATCTTTGGAAGATAATTCATTAGAACAAGCATCTCTTTCTGTTCCTTATCAGCTAATTCGTGCCTTCCTGCCTGCGCATAGATTTCTATACTCTCCTGGCGCTGCTTAACGAGTTTCTGAATCAATTTAACAATGTCGTTGTCAGTCAATTCATGATAAGCCCCATTAACCTTTTCATTCTGAATCGCAGCCTTTACAGACCTCAATGCAGCAATGGCATTTTCCTGATGCCCCTTCATGGCAGAAACCAAATCTGCCTGTAATGTCTTTTCAAATTCCATACTTTTAATATACAAAATTTTTAAGCAAAAACAAACAAAAATGGCGAGGAAAAACCTCGCCACCCCTGCTAAATCACATCTAATTATAAATTACTCCTTAACGCTCGTGGTTACGATTGAAACACGACTTGCCTCAGGCACATCGTTCACATCGAACTTGACATCTGTTTCTACACTCTTCACACCCTTTGATTTAAGGTATGTAGCAACAACATCTGCACGATTCTTTGCGAGTTTGTCATTGAAAGCACGAGTGCCCGTTCCAAGGTCGGCTGAGCCGGTAACAAGGACGACATCACCCTCTCCGAGACTTTCAACGAAAGCATCAAGAAGACCCTTGTCGGACCTGTCAAGAGCATATGACCCACGCTTAAAAACAATGGTAGTAGCAGGCTTTGCTGCCTCATAGACAACCTTCTCACGCTCAACAACACGCTCGGTAACGACTTCCTTGGTGACTTCCTTAACCTTAGGATTCTGCTCCAATTCTGCAATACGAGCAAGTGCAGCGTCATAATCTGACTGTGTTACGGAATAAGGGCAAAGAACAAAGTTATGGCTATTCTTTGAGCGAGAACCGAACTTATAAGTAAGACCTGCCTGAACGCCAACACGAGCGTCCTTACCCCAAGTGGCAAGCGATTTATATTCATCATTTGTCTTGTTGAACCAAGTAACATTAGGACGAACGGTAATCTGCCATGCACGAGCCTTTCCGAGATTTGCGTTCAACTCAAGACCGGCTCTGTAAGCAGCGTAATCCTTATCGGTTACAGGTGCAACGGTATTCTCAACATTGACATCGCGTCCATACACGGTCTCGAGGTCGTCGGAAGGATAACTTGTCCAAGTCTGTCCTTCGCCAACATAATCATGACCCCATCCGAGTCCGCCAACAAGCACGAGTTCAACCCTGCGTGGCTGTCCCTTATATCCGCCAATCCAATTGGAAAGGTTTAACTTTCCATTTCCGAGAACAAGACTCTCGTTGAAGAAAGTGGTTGAAGTAGTAGTACCTACATAACCAAGGCCCTCAACACTGAATCCAACTGTAGGGGTAATATATTTTCCAAGTTCAACACCGATTGTCGGGCGAACACCATTGAATACACCCTTTGCGCCTTCCCAGAAGAAAGGAGTGGTGACATTCTGAAATTGTCCCGTGGTTGTTGCACCGCCAAGGACTGTAACATAAGTGTTTTCAAAGAGCTTTGAGCTCTGAATCGTTTGTGCGGAAGCCATTACAACAATGAGCAAACCCGCAATAATTGCAAAAATTTTTTTCATATTTTTTTGATGTTAAAAATGGGGGGGGAGATTTCTCTCCCCCGTTATTATTAATAGTCGTAGTAAGGGTCCGTATATGAACGGGAGGTATCGTAAACGCTCGGTTTCGCGTCGGGATTCTCGATATAAACATGGCGATAACGATGCTGACGCTCCATATCCTTCAAGAGAAGATATCCCTCTTCGAGGTCAATATCCGCGAGCGTAAACCTACTGTCCTTGCAGATAGGATGGCCCTTCTTAAGAGACTTTAACGGCTTATTGGTATAAAGCGAGTCATATGACGGTCTCCAATCCGCTTCGATGGTATAGGACAGCTTGCACTGCTTCATGAACTTGTCCTTGTCAATGCCATCTGCAGGCTTGCCGTCGTAGATGTCCACATACCAACTCCTGATGTAGTAGGAGTAATTCGCTTCCTTGACATTGAAGAACCTCTTGAACTCCTCGACTCCGCAGTCGTGCAGATTCACCTCATCAACGATACTCTTTACGATATCGATGGTCGCCATGGTGAGTGTATCGATGAACTCCATAATCTCATCCTTGTACTTAGGACGACGGAGATTGTCATCGACATACTCCTCAAGGATATTGCGGTCAATCACATCACCGAAAGACTTGAGATAACGGATACGAGACGGGCGGCTGAGAAGATTGTCGTTGACCTTCAACTCGTTGGTTGTGAGAAGGAATACATGACAGTTGTTGCCGCTATAAACACCGTCCATGACGGAAAGAAGGTCCTCGCCTGCACAGTTGTCGTCGTCTCCGCACTCTACGCGGAAGTTCTTCTCGAACTCGTCGAAGAAAAACACGCAGTCGTGATTGATGGAGGCAAGGAAATTTGCGAGACCGCCATAAGGCTTATCACAAATGATAACAGGCAGGCCGAGTTTGTTGGCAAGATACTTAGCGGTAACGGTCTTACCCGTTCCCTTTGCACCGTTCAACAGGACGCCAAGATTGTGTTTGTGCTCCTGCTTGTTATAAGTTGTAAGAACGTGGTTGACGAGTTTTTCATCAATGCCATAAAGCTTGAACCCGAATTCAAACTTATCACCAATTTTCTCAAGGAATATCTCACCCGTAATTGGGTTCTGAAGGGTCTGATAAATGCCATCATCAAGTGTCTCGGAAACATTGAAATTTCCATCGGTCATCGTGTAAATCGGACCTCTCTGCAAAAAAACTTTTCCCATACTAAATTTTTATCAAGTCTATCAAATATACAATATTAGTTTTAGAAATCAAAATCTCAATCAACTATTTTGACAAATACCCCGTATGAATACCACATCGTGTCGGACAAATCATCCTCAGACTTACACATGTACTGTTCAAGATATCGGTCTAAATTGCTCCTATGAATGGTCATTGAACCATTATCTAAATCTATCACATCCGAAGCACCTTTTATGCGGTCGGAGAAGTTTTGGTCTGTCTTGGCCAAATCCTTGAATGCGTCAAGCGTCAATTTCATTTTGAAATATCTATTCTGATTGTTCTTCCGTTCTGTTCTACTGCCTCTATGGCCGAATTACTTATCACCTTCATCGACCTGTACCTGCATGGTATCACGGGCTGTTCGCTCATATGTGAGTAACATAGCGACAGGTCAACCGCACCCCATAGTCCGTTTTTCTTCACCGGCGCCAATGTGAATCTGCTGTTGTACATATCATCATATTGTGCAGGGATAACCACTCCGAGGTGACCGCTGTTGTGGCAGAATCCTATCTTGCCCGTTTGGTCATCCTGAAATGCAAGCAATCGATATCCTATCGGCGGAAGGATAAGGGTGACATCTTCCTTGGAAATCTCGGCGCCGACCCCGTACCTTACATACGGGGCGAACGACGCTGCGAGAATGATAATAAGAAAGAATAGAATGTAGAACGGTTTCCTCATCTTTATCGGCACATCTTGACGAAAATGTTCCTCTTCACCCGATAAGGGATTTCAACCTCCTTGTTAAGGGCGTTGTTTACGAAAAGAAGGACCGCTGCATAGTCGTTTGCGGACAAGTCTTCAATCTTCTCGCCGCACCTGTTGCCGTTCCACCCATAAGCGTTGATGTAACCATCCTGAAGGTCGAGTTTGACAGAATGTACCTTCGGTCTTGAGAGATTGCTGCCGTTGGCATTGAGCCAATTGACATAGTTGGCGATAGAGATGGTGCGAAGGCCACGAACCTTCATAATCTGCTTCAGAGTTCCGCGACTCTGTTCCTTGTTGTAATCAAATTTGTTCTTCATAACTGTAAAAAAATTATAAGGTAAAAAATATAAATAAACTACTTCAAATATCGTGCCAAACTAAAACGGAAGGTCATCAATTACCGGCTCGCTTGACTGAATCGACTCGGGTTGATGGGCAGTCTCTGCAACCACCTGTTTTTTGTCGCTCTCTCCATAAAGGTATTTCCTTGCCATATCCTGTGCTTCCCTGTTGAAGAAATCCACCTGTTCAACCATCCAATCAAGGTATCCGGTCGGCTCGACCTCTTTCAGGGTCTTTCCCTTATGCTTTCCGAATGTGAGCACATACTCCGCGGGGTTAACCTCTTCCTTGACGATTTTCACATCTTCGGTTGGGCGGAAATTGAAACTGAGGATATCCTTCCTGCTTGCGATGTAGTCTGCGGCCTGAAGGCATTTGTCAAATTCCGTTTCGGGAACCGGAAGCCCGTCCTTACCGCCCCACTTTCCCATATGGGAGCGAACGGCGTGTGCCATTACATACAACTCTTCTTCAGTAAAGGCATCAGGAACTTCCTTAGCAATCCTCATCAGATAATCAGCGGCGAGAATAGGGTGTTCGATAACGGTGTGTTTCCCAACTCCGTCTCCCTGTTTCTTGATGTCATGTGCCAAAGCGGACACAATCATCATGTCCCTCTGCCGTGCGTTGAAATTAAACGATTCGGATATGCACTCTCCATAATAAACGACACATCTCGTATGCCTGACGAGTCCACCGTCTCCAAGGTCAAACGACGGGTGATACTTTCCGCTTGAAGATGCGGGCACGATGAAGAAATAATCGTCGGCCTCCTCTATCATCTTCTTTGCGAACTCCCGAACCTTGTTATCACTAATGTCTGAAAGTTCATTAGCAAAGAACTTAACTTTATCTTCCTTATTCATAGTACTGCAAATATACAAAATAAAAATCATAAAACAAAAATGGCTCCGAACAATCGAAGCCATAAAACCCACTGAAGTCCTTGCAAAGAAAGGATGTTTTTGAAAGTCCTCATTATAATCAATAATAGTCCTTGCCGCCACCGTCTTATCTTCCACCAAGTCCCGTGCCCAGCTCTGCACAGAAAAGTCACTGTAACTCTATGGTTTGGTTCTACCTTCCGTTGTTACTCTTCCACTCAGCACCACGATGGCTCGGTGGTTTATCCATAACTCGTATGGAAGTACGCTGAATGCTTCGCAACGGCCCCTCAAATGCTCCGGCATCCACCCCTAAACAGCATTGGGGTCTTTCGCTCCGGTCACGCATCAGCCCACATACCTCATTCGCAGTAATAGGGCCCGTTTGGATAACTCCTCCGAGTCGGAAATCGCAGGACTGTTTCAAACCTGCACGCACCTCACTGAGTATAGTACATTTCCTCACGGCCAGTAACCCACGGCCAACTCCGTGGGCCATGTCTTAAAGGCAGGCATGGAGACTTCTCTTTAATAGAACAAAAATCATGTTGCAAGAAACTTATTCCACACACGGATTTCTTATACTGAGCGACGATTTTGCCCGTGTGGTTAAAAATTCGGCACTTAGGTCGTTCTCCTACTCTTACTGTAGGAATCAGCCCGTATCTTTACCAATCGAGAAAAAGTGCCTTAATTCCCCCGGTAATGTACAAAAACATGAAACGAATTTTTCATTACCCATTTGGGTTTAATCCCTCAACTTGATTCTGTTTTATCAAAGAACTATTGCAAATATACATCTTATTTTTCAGAAAAACAAATTTCTATTCGAAAAAGTTTCTTGTCTCCTCATTATAAGATATCTTAAGGATTGGATACGTAGGATAATAATCCTCGTTAATATACGACACATTGGCAGCATAAGTATCACCAATCTTCTGAACGTCGTGGTTTCCGCTGTGGAAATGGCCACTGACAAACAACTTCGGATGTACTCTTTCAATGTGTTTTGCAAGAACCTTGTTTCCTGTTTCATCATTTTTCCAAGGGCCTTCAAGGATTGCCCCAATCTTTCCGATATTAGGACTATCATGAGATACAAGAATGTCAACTCCTTCGGGAATCTGCGAAAATTTCTTGTCAAGAGCCTCGTCGTTTAGCATAAATGCCCAATGGCCGAATATTGAACAATATGGTGTTCCGAAAATTGTCAGACTATCAAGGCCATCACTAACAGGGTACTCAAATTCATAGATGTCATGGCGGAGGAATTTAAGACGGCCATCACAAGCGGCTTCAAATTCTTTTATCTGTTCATGGTTAATTCGCTCCAACGCGAAATCGTGGTTTCCGGGGACAAGAATCACCTTACTCCATGGATGTGCAAAAGGAAGTGATTTTACCCACTCAACAAAATCATTCATCAACCATTCAAATTGAAATGCATAATAGTGACTATGCGCTGGAGCAATATCGCCGGCAATTAGCATCAAATCAAATGGCTCTTCAATCAACGGTAAATTTCCGTGTAAATCAGACGTCGCTAATATTTTCATAATACTTCTTTCAATGGTTCGTTAAATGTTGCCAATTGGTCTTCAAAAAAGAAAACAAGGTCTTTCTTGTCAATCGGCAAATGCTTCCAAATCTTATAAATCTGAGGGTAAAAAGTTGTGGATGCCTTCTTCAGTGTCTTCTCTTCCGTGTGTACATTGTACTTGACATAGGCATCGACATTATTTCCGTTTGCATTCACGATGTCAATCTTTCCAACAAGGATACATTCGCAGCGAACATCAACCCCGAGAGCGTCTTTAACAAGGTCGGCAAACATTTTCATATGGCTACTCCACGGCATATATTCTTCGCCAAGATTCTTTCCCTTAAAAATTAGTTCGTCACTATTAAAAGAATAGAACTCAAACCCAAGGTATTCAATCATCGCGTGCAGCAGCCCATATACCTTGCCCATAATATGCTTTTCAACCTTAATGGTTCTTCCCGGATTCATCTTCCCGAAGATTACTTGACGAAGATACTTTGAATTGATGATATAATCATCTCCGCCGTACTTACTGATAAACGAATTGTAAGTATCATCGTCGATAACACCAGCATACTTCAACGCCTGAAAATTCGCTTTCTTAAGGTCGATAGAAATGAATGTATGCCCCACACACTCATTATTATAAATGCTATGCTCTCCTACCTGCGGAACATTTGGGTCAAGATTCCACTTGGACATATCACATGTATTGAACTCCTTGTACGCTTCTGTATTCATAACGCCAAATATGGCAGCATCACGGACATCGGCACAATCGTCAAGCCAAAGTTGCACATTTCCGTCATACTCCTTCTCAATCTTCTCACACAGATTTTCCCACCTTTCCTTAGGGAAGAAATCATACAACTCGGAATAATAGGAGAACATCTCCTCGTTAAACACATTAATAGGAAGATTATAATCCTTGCAGAATCTCTGCATCAATTTCTTGTTTTCTCTAATATTGCCCATTGAAAAGTCTCCTTAAACGGTTATCGTATTCGATTCCTTCTGTTTCGTCAGAAGCGTGGAAAAGCTCACACCTGCCGATGATATAATGGTTCTCAAACTCCTCTTCGGTCATCTTTTCAATACTATAATCAAGGTATGAGATTTCTTCAACATAGCCGCTTTCGCGCTCGTTGGTAAATACATATGCCTTATAATTTCCGTCCTTCACTTTTTTGAACTCATAACACAAGGAATACAACTTATAATCCTTGTTATACATACTCGCAATGGTAATGAAGAGCGGAACTCCGTCGGAAAACATCTTCTCCATCTTCTCTTTGTTCTCCGTAGCCCTTTTCCAATATGCGTCAACCTCAGCATTCGTTTTTTTATCCAATTCAAGTATTTCATTGTACTTGTCCCGAAGTTCGTCATTTGTGAGGTATTTTCGGTCATGCCATGAAAAGGCCATGTTTTCAATACGCCACACCTTATCCCAAACGAACCTTCCTTGTGAAAGTTCTTCACTTACATCTACGGCATGCTGCATAACCTTCTTTCTGCATTCCAAGATGGCATCTTCAATAAGGGAAATGAAGTGTTCTCTTTCCTTTTGTTCTTTTCTTTTCCTAAACATAACACTGCAAATATACAAAGAATAATCCGATAAACAAAACCGGCGACTAATTGCGAGCAGCAAACTATTTATCGAAGAATAGATGGTCCTCTTTCAATATGGGAGAGGTACAGATATATAATGATGTAATTTTTGAGATAATGGCATATATAGACATAACAGATAATATCTTCCAATATGGCCCGGACACGTGGTACCAAAACCTTGCAGGTGACCCTGTTGTAGAGATAGATGACTCAGACCGTTCCGGTTATGGATTTATCCAATCAGCATATAACGGGACATACTATATGGCATCCAGTAACAGGGGATTGGGAAGTACCGTCGCCACGATGAAACTAACCGTGAGATTTACAGGATACCCAATTACGAACAATGTGTCCACCGCTTCCGGATTAAATATTAGGATAACCTATATATCCAACGGTGAGAATAATTACGACTATGCCCTTTTCTCAGATAGCGGACTTTCCACATTTTCGGTAGATAGTGATTATAGTAGTAATGGGGTCTATAAAAGTGCATATGGGGAGTCATCAGATGAAGAACAAACGTTATATTATTACATCCCGAACAATGGTGACCAAACCGATATATTCATAAACTACAGAAAGGATAGTAGCTATGACTATGGATTGGACCGACTATACATGAGAATAGCGATTGAGACAACGGAAGACCATTCGGGCTATTACTTTATTGGAAAAAAATATAGATTTCATGGATATAAGGCTAAATATTCTCTTTACTCTAATATTGAAGGGCAGTATGACCTAAGGCCTGCAGACGCTGATTGCTATGTGCACATAACATCAGGATGGCCGGCGTTATCCAGCGGGATTCAATCCGGAATAACAAATGATGGACTTTCTTTATATGTTTGGTCAAGCGGATATACGACTGGCGTTCCGACTAATGTGGTAATGAAAGTCGGGGCTCGTGGACATATAAGTGCTACAACAATAGAATGCCCAGATTTCGTCTCAGGCACTACAGCATGGTCCGTACGCACTAATATAAATAATGTTAATTTTAGCCACTTTTATTTAATGCAATTCCTGTGGAAATTCGTCATGTGGGGTGGAAATGATGTTAGTGATTGGGGAAACCGATGGTCTCACGTTACCTTTAAGATAAGTGACGGAGATGGAAACTTTGTGTCAGGAAAAACGGGATTGTATGGTCTATCGTTTGTATTCTCATCGGCGATTACATCAGATATTTCAGGTAAAACAGTAACGTGGTCAAGACCGGGAGGAATATCTTCATCAGCAACAATCGAATGGCTTCCTTATGGGGAAGAATATAGATATTATTGGTGGTGTTCACACTCTATTCACGGACATAACGCAACTACATACGCAGGAAATTATAGCTTTTCCCAGTATAGTGGAAATGGCGTTTCCGTTCATATGAATCCGCCAAAAAATAACGGGCAGATTGCCACGATGAAATCTATCAAAGAAGAAGTTGGTGTTGGTGATAGCTACTGGGTCTACGGTACTTCATCGGCTAGCACTGAATATAGTCAAGCATTTCGATGGTATAATATAACAAATAATAGAAAATACTTCACTTTTGATAAGAGCGGAAATTACCCATTATCCAACAATAATGAACTCCTTTGTTTGGGATACGTAATGTCTTTCTCCGGCGAATCTTCATCATGTGGTGAGTTCTATTTCGATGGCTTGTCTGCCGAAACTGCTTATAACATATGGCCAGGCAATACGGGTTGCACCGAATCTTAAGTCCACAAGGCTCAAAGATAAATAAACGAAGAAACGCATCCTATTCGGGTGCGTTTTTCTTTGCTTTTCGCTCAAGGTATTTGTCAAGTGCCTTCAGGCAGACGTCCCTGTATTTTTTCGCCGATTCTATCGCGTCGTTTACGAGTTCAGCCGATTCCTGTACATAATAACGATGCACGTTATCCGCCTCTTCGGAATAGGCTATGATACATCCCTCATCCTGACAGCCGTTCAGCGGATGTACCTCCTCTATCCTCCTCACGTCAAAGGGGGTTTCCATCTCAAAATTCGCCACGTGGAGATAAATGTTCGGAACGACGCTCATCCCTATCTCTATTTCGTATTTCCCGTTCATAACAACTTTCCAATAAGACCGATAAGGAATACCAAAAAGAAAACAGCCAAAAAGAGAATCGCGGGCATCCACAGCGGGGCCGTAACCCACCACCAAGACCACGATGCCACCGCACCGACTCCTGCTAATTTCAACACAAGAAAGATTACGAACAGCAACCCCAAAAGACTGTTGTTCACGGAATAAGTTACGATTCCGTCATTTCTCTTAAACTTAACTATCATATCCCATACTTGTTATAAAAATCATGCTCTTCAATAATCTCAATCCCAAGTTCCTTTGCCTTGGCCACCTTTGAACCGCCCGGCTTCGCTCCTGTGATAAGGAAATTCAATTTCCCGTTGACCCCGTGAATGCATTTCGCCCCATTGCCCTCAAGGAACTCTTCCACCGCATCGCCCTTGAACCTGTCAGAAGAACCCGTGAAACACACATTGAGTCCGCTCAGGACCGTTCCTTTCTCTTCTTCGGCTGTAACCCCCGAGCCCATATCAAGCCCATAATTGTCCAACGCAAAACAAAGTTCCCTGTTCGGCAAGTATTCGAACCACGAATGAATGCCGTGCGCCATAACCTGTCCGATTCCGTCAATCTTGGACAGGTCATCCTCCGTTGCATTAATCAGGCCCTCACAACTATATTTCTTTGCAAGCGTCCTCGCCACCACCTTTCCTACACCAGGAATGGACAAGCCTGCAAGAACCCTCTCCCAAGGCTGCCGCTTGCTCTTTTCGATTTCGTCAAGCATCTTTTCAACCTTCTTCTTTCCGTATCCGGGCCCAAGTGCGTTCATTATCTCATCAACTCCGCGGTTTTTCAGCGAATAGATAAGGCTGACATCCGACACCCCAAGTTTTCCATATAAGTCATTGACAACCGTCTCGCCAATCGAACGGATATCCATACAATCCTTCGAACAGAACTGTATGAGACGACCCCTGATAGATGCAGGACAGGATGGATTCACACACTTCACCAAGGCCCCTTCCTTAACCGCCACGCCGCCGCACTCCGGGCAGAAATATGGCTCGATGGTCGGGTTATTCCCGTCACCGTCCTTTTTCGTCCCCAACACATATGGAATGACACCTCCGCTCCTTGTAATCCTTAACGTATCGCCGACACAGATACCAAGGCCCTTGATGAAGTCGATGTTATTCAGGGTTACGTTGCTGATGACGACACCACCGCACTCGACGGGTTCGAGCCTTCCTACCGGCGTCAAAACACCCGTCCTTCCGACCTGCCAATCGATGCCCTTCAGCCTCGTCTCTACGATATACTCCTCATTCCACTTCCTCGCAATTGCCCACTCAATGGCCCTCGTGTCCTTCGTCCCAATCTCATCCTGAATATCAACCCTGTCCACCTTTACGACAATCCCGTCATAATCGAAATCAACGGCGTCATTGTCAGCAAGATGGCGTTTCATCTCTCCGACCCGACGCATAACCTCTTCCTTCCCCTTGGCTGTAACGGGCTCGGTAAACGGCTCATAATAAAACCCGCAAAGTTCCAAGACTTCGGTTTTCCTTTCCATATTCCATAACCCCACGTCGCCGAAACAATCCCAAGCCCTGAAGATAAGCCCACGCTTTGCCGTGACCTTCGGGTCAAGTTGCTTGATGGAGCCGCTGCAGGCGTTCCTCGTATTGGAAAAAGGCGTTTCTCCGTTTGCCACTCGTTCATCATTGATAGCCGCAAGCCTTGATTTCGGAAGGAGGATTTCACCGCGGACATAGAAATGGTGTAAATTGTACCTGTTGTCGTTGAGAACCATAGGGATGGTCTTGATGGTCTTCACGTTCTCGGTGATGTCATCCCCGACCATCTTATCCCCACGGGTAAGTGCCTGAACAAACACCCCGTCAACATAATGCAACTCACAGGAGATACCGTCATATTTCACGGATACGTTGAATTCCGTGACCCCGTACTCCTTTTCCATCTTGTCAACCCACTTCTCAAGACCATCGTCATCATACACATTCTCGATAGTGTACATCGGCTTCGGATGCGTTCCTTTCTTGAACCCGTCCTGAATATCCGACCCGACGCGGACCGTCGGGGAATTTGGGTATACCACGCCACTCTCGCCCTCCATCGCCTGCAGTTTCTTCAACAGGCCGTCAAACTCGGTATCCGTAAACTGAGACTGCTGTCCGTTATAATACTGCCTTGATGCAAGGTCCAACGCGTCGGTTAGTTTTCTCTGTGACCACTTTTTCATACCCCCAATATACAAAATTTATGCATAAAAAACAAAAGAGCAGCATCATTTGTCTTCTTCTGACTTCTGACACTGCTCTTGCACCATTTCTTCCAAAGCGGCCTTCAGGCATTGATATAACTCGCTGTTTATCTCAATATAGCCCGTTATAAGTCCGCTTCCCTTAAATTCGCCCATAAATCAAATAATTTTGAAACGCGCTTATTTTACATCAATTCGGATGTAATTATACCCTTTCGGGGTCATTTTACATCAGTTCGGATGTAGTTCGTCATCTATCTCTTTCCTGACACGCCTTTTTATCTCAGTCCTTGTCAGGTTTTCCGCAATGGTTTCCCACCAATTATGCCACCCCTTCGGCGGATGGCAATCTTGCTTACAGGAAAACCTTACGGTCTTTTCTCGTCCATAAGGTTTCATAAACGATAATCTTAAAATTTTTGTGGCTCCGAAGAGGATTCGAACCTCCATTCAGACAGTAACCTTCCGGATTGGCACTTATCCATGTGCTTATTCTTGAATCCAACCTTTGGCAGTTCGCGACACTGTTACTCCTCACTGTCAGATTACTTATATTACACACTTCCCTCATATCGCAAGGGCGGCTTTACCATTTGCCTACCTATCCATATATATCTTATTGTGAAACTATTATAATCATTAAGCGGAGAGCAGTGGGGTCGAACCACATGCCAATAAAGGCACGAACTGCTTAGCAGGCAGCCGCTATCACCGTTTAGCATTACTCTCCATATAAACAAACAAGTGTGTTGTAGATTAGATGGATATATTTGCCACATTCGTCCATCTACGCCTTTTCATTACAACACCGATTAACACCTGTCGGCAAACGAGGTGACCTGTCTGTTATTTCATTGGAGTTTTAGGGGCATCACCCATTGTTTTAGCGTAAACCTTCTTTACAATGGGCAACTCCTTACATTCGCTTGAAAATAGTTTTGCGATGTTTTCTTTTATTTCCCCTTGCAATTCCTTGGTAATACCAAGGGCTTCCCATCTTTTTTCACTTTCCGTCATATCTAAAGATTTTGGGTGACTAGTCGGGCTCGAACCGACATAAACCACATCCACAGTGTGGCCCCTAAACCATTCGGGCATAGTCACCATATTTATGGGATTTTTGTTGCCACCCACAACATGTAAACTACTGTGGCCACCAATAGTCTTCAAGCCATGTTATTACGCAGTTGGTGCGGCAGAGAGGACTCGAACCTCCACGGGATTACTCCCGCCAGCCCCTCAAGCTGGCGCGTCTACCATTCCGCCACTGCCGCATTAAGTGGAGATGACGCGACTCGAACGCGTGTCCCATCATTCAAGCAAAATGCTTTCTACATGCTTAGTCCAATTTCAAATACCCATCAGGAATCTAATTGAACGAACTTCCTGATTTCCTGAATCCCATTCTTTATGCCACCTTATTTGAATTACACCTTCCATGGAAGAATAATAAGGAAAATCTCCCGAAGATGTCCGCCTCCCACGCCTTGCGAGGGATTAGTCAATCACAACCTTGTTGAGATTAAGCAGCGAATGCATAGGCATAGTTGCCAATTAATTGTTCGAAGTTCTGATTAAAGTGGTTTCCTTCAATCCACTGCATGCTTACATTCCTCCCGTAATGAGGTCAAAACCAAAACATCCCCATAAAATTTGTCGAGGCAGAAGGAATCGAACCCCCTCTAACGGCTCCCATAGCAAAAAGTCGAACATTGCTGTAGATAACCTTGTCAGATTACACGATTAAATACGCCGTGCTACCATTACACTATACCTCGAAATTTCTCATCTGCGCGGGCCCCTATCCCGTTCGGCGGGGTTGCTTCGGCACAAAAAGGTGTTATGACGGGGGCGTGCCGATTGTTATTCCACAGATGAGATTGGTTGGGATAATAGGACTCGAACCTATAATTTATCTTTCAGAGAGACATGTGTTACCATTACACCATACCCCAATGAACAGGGCCCGTCAGCAATCTTCGTACCTCGGGCCCCGAAACTCCTTCCAACATTGGATGAGCATGCCACCCTAACAGCACTCCTATGGAATTACCCAATGGTCTGTCACCTATTAACTTGGTTAGAATTTTTAAGCCCGCATTGCACTGCCCTCGGAAATCATTTTTCAGTGTGTATTTTGCAGATACCCATAAACTTTGTTTGAAATTTGCTGTCTGATTTCAAGGCCCAAGCAAGTTAGGTTCAGGGTTCCTGGTTTGGTGGCCGTATTATGAACCCTTGTTGCGGTCGGGAAGGTGAGATTCGAACTCACGAATGTCCGGTTCCCAAAACCGGCCGCTTAGACCGCTGGCGCACTTCCCGATAAATGATAGTCTTAATTAAAGGCAAAGGCTATCAGAACTACCCTGTTCCATAGACATCCTTGTTCTAGAATTGGACATCAGGCAGGACCAAAACCCATTTCAGACTCAGGCGGGCGCGATAGTAGCATCCCGTATGAGGAACCTCGTCTTTTCTTGTCGGGCAGGCAGGACTCGAACCTGCAAGCATCTCTGCGGAAACCGTATGCAAATCAGACGCTCTACCAACTGAACTACACCCCGATTATTTTACATTAACAGTTCCGACAATCTATAATCTTCAAAATACGGCTGTGACTTTCCTTTTGAACCAAGTCGATAAACAACGCCTTCGGTCATCTTATCCTTCCTAACTTTTATCAGAATTTTGCCTATCTTTGTTAAGATTCGCCTTTCTGAATCTTCACCAACCTTCAATACTTTATCAAGTGAGATACCAAATACTTCCCTACAATCCTTATATAATTCTTTATTGTCGTAATGCGAATCTATGTATTCAAGGCCACTTCTTATTTTTAGCAGCCACGCATATATCTCACTATCCTTTATGTCTGACCAACAGGGAATTGGGGCTTTTCGCTTCATCAAAACAGCATAAAGGCCATTAACCATCGCGTCCTGTTCATTATTAAACGAAGGATATAAAACCTCGGCAATTTTCCTAATTTGTTCTTTCGGATTTGAAAGGTTTGCCGCAACAATCATATAGTTTAGATTAACATCTGTCAAACTGCTATCGCCCATCTCACCTTGAAAGATATGCTCAAATTCATGCTGAACGGAATCATACAAATCCTCTTTAACGATGCCGCCCGATACGCCATAGCATTTTACAACGACCGTCCATAAATTGTGGGAAATCTTCGATGAACTAGAAAAAAGATAATCATATTTCCCATTGGCATTTTCCAACGCCTCTTTGTTTATGAAATTATAGTAGATAACAGAAACTGATATCGCACAGCCCTTAAACTCACAATCGAAAGCGGCATTCCACTTTTTTGCGCCAGGAATATCACTATCCGCAGGTTCTGCATTTTTCAACTCATCAATGATTCTTGAAGAAACCTCTCTTGCTTTTGAAGCAACCTCATTGGCAATCGAGAGTTCTTCGTTGATGATGTTTGTTATCTGTTTTTTGTTTTCATTGTCAATACTATTAAACATTTCGTTAGATTTTTAGTGGAGGATACGAGATTCGAACTCGTGACCCCATGCTTGCAAAGCATGTGCTCTACCAACTGAGCTAATCCCCCAATAGTGTGATTTTTGAGAATTTTGCCTCGATGCATCAAGGAGACTACTTTTCCCCATTTCTCATTTCGTTAACCTTTCGTAATGTGCCTTCGGCGTTCACATGCCTACTACTAAACCCTAGTTTTAAGGAGTAACGTTACCTCTCCCTTAGCCACCTTCTTTCAGTAGTCTATGACCTTGCTACACATGTTTAAAGACCATGCAGTCTATAATTCAACGGAAAACAATTTAAACTGGTCTAAGTTTTAATCGCATGTTTTTAAAATTTGCTGTCTGTTTTCCTTTTTGTTGCGGAGGGTAGGATTCGAACCGTTTGAGACGACCTCCTGCTTATGAGACAGGCGAGCTGACCACTGCTCCACCCCGCAATATTTTGCTACGATAGTAGGATTCGAACCTACATTATGAACTGAATCATCCACTTTTACGGAGAACACCTTCCTCTCTCTCCCTTATCGGGCGTCGGTATTCCAATTCCCGACCATATCGTAGTATTTGCCCGTCTTTCCGGGCCGCCTTTAATTTGTCGGGTTACTTAACCACCTCGACCTTCTCGAAGTCAAAAACAGGATTGGTGTCAGTGACATCACCGGTTACCGCATCAACATAGAGCTGTGCCTCGGTGTTTCCGAAAATGTACTGAGGGTTAACACCCGGTTTCGGACCGACTTCCTTACGCAAAACAACCTGCCTTGAGTGTGGCTTTGGATAGTTAGCCATATACATACGCCCCATTGCATCAGCAAAGGTCAATACAATCTGTGACTTGTCAAGAGGCATATCCTCAATCACAAAAGTGTCGATTGGGTCAGGCATCACATCCTCCACGCCAAGTTCGTGGGTGAATACATAGACCTTGGTATCGATACCGGTCGAGTCCTTCTTAATTTCCTGAAAAACCGATGCGACCTTCGATACTACGAAAGTGGTATCCTCGTCAAAGAAATTATCATACTCAACACTTGTCTCATACCAAACATAGTCAGCGGAATCTGCGACTGCGATTTCAGCCACCTTGACGCTGTCTACTGCGATGGTCTTCTCGGGAACCAATATGTTATTGTCCCTTGTGCATTTGCAAGAAGCGAGTCCTGCAACGACGGCCATAGCCGCCAAGAAATAAATTACTTTCTTCATACTTTTAATTGTTTATAAAATTATGTTTTGCAAATATACATAAATATATTGAAAAAACAAATAGTACTGCCAGCCGGATTCGAACCGGCGATTACCGGGATGAAAACCCGGGGTCCTAGTCCACTAGACGATAGCAGCAAAAAAGTCAGGAAGCGATTGAGTTTGCAGACTCGAACTGCATAGTTTTTAATTGAAAGTAAAAACATTATCCTGATTCAAACTTGCTGTATGCTTCCTTATTTAGCGGGCGATAGGGGAATCGAACCCCTACCACATGATAGACAGTCACGTATCCTAACCATTGGACCAATCGCCCATTATTCTAGTTTTATTAACCCAATTTCCAACATCCTATGGTGATTTGGACAAAGCCAAACAAGGTTTTTCTTATCGTTTATTTCCGATACTTTGGTATGTGGGTCAAATTTTGTAATTCCTTTAATGTGATGCACCTCTAAAATATCATCAAATTCGTGATTATGACAATATGCACAAACTTTTTCAATGTCTTTGCTTTCTTCCATAACCCTTCTCGCATCCTTTCGAATTTCAGTGCATCTTCTTGTTGTGTAGTTCAACTTCTTGTCATACCCAATATAATATCCAAGTTCTTTTGATTGTACGAACATAGACCTTTCTTTTTCTCTGCACTCACGACACATTGCAGATGAGCGGGATTTTTCTTTTCCACAAACTGGGCAAATTTCTGCTGAGCTTGTTTTATTCTTTTTCGGACGTTTCTTATTGTTATATTTTGCAGCACAACTCCCCGAACAGAAAAACCTACTTCCTTCTCTTTTCTTTCTGTCGTACACGCATTTTTCAATGCAATATTCTTTTCCACACTCTTCGCAAATTACTGTAACATGTTCCATTTGATGCGCAATTTTTGAACATCTTTGCGAACAATATTTTGGAATAATTCCGCTATTTTTTGAAATATACCTTTTTGTTTTATGGAAAACTGCTCCACAGTTTTCGCATACAAAATCAAAAACATCGCCGCTTTTCGCGTTTTTATAATTTTCTTCGTTGTATACCATAATTTGTATTAATATACAATAAATAGTTTCAAAAATCAAGAACACTGCGATTTTTTTTCGAAAATATTTCGCTACGCAAGTGGATTTTGAGCAGCAAATGAGAATCGAACTCACGACTTAACCGTGGGAGGGTTATGTATTACCACTATACTATTGCTGCAAAGTGCCTTTTTAGAACTAACCCCTGAAGGCTAACAGTGCCAACCTACGATTTGGAGGAAAGTAAGCATTCTTGAAGAGGCCTTCCCATCTTCGTTCCCTTGCGCGTCGGGCTAATAAAATTGCAGAAAACCCGTTAAAAACTGCATTTTCCCGAATTTCTTTTTATCCGATTACCCAGATATTATTACCTACGCTATTGCTGTTCCCTCCGTTACTGAGGGCTTTCGGGTAGTCAGACATCATGTAACGCAGTGTCTGACAATGGATTTTGTTTAACACTTTTTCGGAATCATGAAAACCGTATTGTGCCCGCCAGTATCGCAGCGCGGTCCCCTCGTCCGACTCCCACGGAAGGTTTCTGCTTTCGGCCCGGGCCCTACTTACATAATACCCATCATGCTTTCTCGGTTTAACATTAACCGTATTACGCTCCTAATGCACTATTTTATATCCAGACTAGGGAATCTGAAAACCACCTTTACAGCGTGGTACGGCACTTGTACTTGGTGCGGCTGCGTATTTCTGTATCGGTGGGGTTTTTGTATCGCACATCCCCCTAGTGCGTCCGAATCTCACGGAAGCCTTACTATTGCAAATAATGTTAACTTAAGGCTCACTACCAAGGTGACTTACGGCGCGTGGCGTCCCATCGTTACTACCGTAATGCGCTTGATTTATACAACTGAGGTCTGCGCAGTTAAGTGTATATCGGTCTTTTGGAGCCACCCGTTCTGTCGTTGCCGATTTTCGCCGCCACTAAATCCTTGCCGGGGATATAGGTTACTATGACACATGGCAATTGTGCATACACTCACCTCATCTATATTCCGCCCCTTTGTGGAACCCATCGCGTTGGAGAGTCGAACTCCGCCGCTTGCATATTCGAAAACACGCCCAAGGGGACCCTACTGCCGTTCGGGATTACTGCTAAATTAAGAGCCATAAGGCATTTGCAACTACCCTATGTTGTTACTTGAATATGCGTATCCGCGCACACACCGCTACCTTACCTGTTGAAACCGCCTAAGGGACCCGTCCGCTGTCCCCATCACCAACGATTACCTTTCAAGTATCTCTTTGCGAACCTAAGGAGACTCGAACTCCTCATCTTTACCGTTCAGGGTAATGTTTTAACCACTCTCCACAAGGGAATCACACCCTTGCTTCACCACTATAGGTTCTGACACCTTCTTTCCTATGGCCTTTAACGCGTATCATATACCATCATACTTGAAGTTGTTTGTGGGCGATAATGGAGTCGAACCATTGACCCCCTGCTTGTGTTGGTAGATTACGCTTCGAACGTAAACAACATAAGCGCGTTTTCTCCCGTTCTACCAAAAACCCGTCACAGTGGGTTAATCTGTAGAAGGCAGGTGCTCTGAACCAACTGAGCTAATCGCCCTAATTCCCGCGTTTGTTGGCCGCGGGAGGCCTCGATGGACGCTTTGCGCGATGGCCCCGTTCATCCCATCATTTATATCGGGGTTTAATGTTAACGCAATGCGCTCTTTTAAGTCCCGAAGGACTACCGCATTTACGGTAACGCGGCCAACCGATTAACCACTCTTCGAGTGATATAAGAATAGCACAAGCGATACATTTTTTATAGCAGTTTCCTTACTATATTAGTTAACCGGTTACGGTAACACAGATAGATTGACAAAATCTCCGGAGTGCCATACCTATGAGGTTCGTTGACTTCGGCATGTATTCTTGTTTTTATCTGAGATGCGCTCTTCTCAGATGCTATTTTTGCGGGCACAGTAGGACTCGAACCTACAACCTCTTGATTAACAGTCAAGAGCTCTGAACCATTGAGCTATGTGCCCTTGTTAATAAAAAGCCATTTAATCGCCTATTGGATTCAATACTCGGCGGAGCTAACAATACTTTAAGTCGCCATAATGAGTTACCTACCAACTTACTCCCGGTAAAATCCGGGGCTTCATTCCTAAAAGCCTAGACGATTGTGGCTTATTTGTGGGCATGGTGGGACTCGAACCCACACGCCTTACGGCACCAGTTCCTCGTACCACTATAACTTTCGCTACCAATTAGTCTGTAGCGCTCGCAGTGCGGCAACCTCAGGATTTACAATCACAATTCCCGGTGGGAAGATACACCTTCTTATACTAATTGTTCGTGGTCTGGACTCTATCTTAACCATATTGAAATCTTGCAAGGTACTGTATGAAGAGGTTTGCTGAGTTGCACAGCCTGTTTGTTCGGTTCCGGGTTCACTGGGAACATTCATACAATAATTTCAACTTAGGTTCCTCCTGTAATAGTCTCTACACACTGTCTATTATCTCTTGAATAATTTGCCCTCTTCCAATTATGAAGTAATGCAGGAAGTTTCGGATATAAATTCAAGGTTTTAACATTGGCTCGGTATTAGCATATATCGTCTGAGTTTCTGTGCTGTCTTTGACCAGGACCCTTCGCTTCCCGTGACATCTGTCGAAACCTTTTGGCTTTTCAACACAGGCTTTATGCGTCTTGTTACACAGTTTGATACTTAGCTTTCACCGAATTAGGGAGGTTCTACATTGAGAGTTTCCCCTCAAGCACTCAGGTTTCCCCAAGACTGGCGTGTCTACCATTCCACCACACGCCCAAATTGGTCACGGGGACTTATGACCGTGGTCAATTAACCCATCAACTATTGACCTTTCCTACTTGTGGGCTGTTGGGCGTCTCCACTTTCGGCATTTTCTCTGCGTTCCCCTTTGTACTCCTAACGAGACTCGAACTCGTATCTCCACCTTGAGAGGGTGGCCACCTCGACCGATTAGTAAGATAGGAGCATAAATTGCAGAAACCCGTAAACTGCCGTATCATTTACCAGTACGAAACCTATTCTGCCATAGGCGATACTTTTATCCGAATCTGTGCAGACCATTTGATTCGGAAGGGTCGTTTTTGAGAGCGGGTAAGCAGAATCGAACTGCCATCCCTAGCTTGGAAGGCTAGTGCACTAACCGTTGTGCTATACCCGCGTAAAGCCCGTATCGTGGGCCATGCGTCCGACTTCCACGGATGGCGCTTTAGTGTGAATTAGCCCAATCCTTATTGTAACCACGCCCGTTCACACATCCTCAGGGACTTAGGCGAGGTATCTTTCCGCGAGCCGGAAGCAGGATTCGAACCTGCGCGTCGCTATATTGCGATTCGGATTACGAAACCGATGGAGTCGGCCACTGTCCCATTCCGGCTTATTTATCATATTTCTTTCTGCCTTTCCTTCCGTTTTTGTTATGCGACTTCGCCGTTTCCGTTAAAGAATGGCAATTTGGACAAAGTATTTGAAGGTTTTCTTCTTTGTTATTTCTATAATTGCCATCTATGTGGTGTATTTCCAATGGTATTGTCCCTGTAAATTTATTTGTTTCTCCCCACCCGCAACATTGGCATTTATAGTTGTATTTTTCCATAAAATACTTTCGTATGTGGTCGGAAATTCCATATTCCCCTTTCAGTCCGGTTTCTTCACCGTTTTTCCATCTTTCTACATATTCTCTATGATAAAAAGAATGTTGACACTCGTGTGAGCAAAATTCTCGTTGTGACTCAATTAACTCTTTGCCACAATTTTTGCAATATCTTTTTTCTGCCCTATATGTGTTTGTATAATGAGCAGAACAAGAATGCGAACAAAACTTTACCTGACTCTTAGTCAATTCTTTCCCACATACTATACAATATTTCTTTTTTGACTCTTTTATACCGTCAAGCCAAACTTTCCAATCGATTCCGTTTTCGAAAAGTATTTTTTTACATTTTTCTCTATTTGTATAATTCGCTTTTCCGAAATACTTTCTCGCAATATCATTCAACGATTCGCAATCTTCTATCTGTATCATATTATATCATTTATATATAAATACAAATAAAAAGCCAAAAATCAAAATCGAGATGTAAAAATTTGAGCCGAGGACAGGAGTCGAACCTGCAACCCCCTGATTACGCGGGTATATTTCGCTTCGGACGAATGAATTCTCCCATTATACCCAAGTCCGTTACGGTGGACGAATCCGTCAAAGTCAGGTGCTCTACCATTAAAGCTACCTCGGCATAATCCCACATATTCTCCACCCGTGGGGAGGCTCCTTGCACCTCTATTTATTAGTCGCCCGCCATAATTGCGACACCATACAGTACTGTTGATAGGTAAAAGTCTGTGGTTCAGTGCCCTTATTACCGCCTTACCCCCTGAATGATTGGAACATTTCTGTCGTGCTGCCTATACGGGGCTTACGCCTACCTGGGGTACATCATCACCGAAGTGTGAACGAAATGGGGAGGATAACTTTCATTTGCAACCCATCTCTTAGCCCGCCAATCTTTTTACCACAATAAGAAAAGTGCCATACTACATCGCTGCGACTGTCGGCTCTCTGTCCGTCTGTTGGCAAGGCGCTTCAATTGTGGCTTATTTGTTATACCCACAATCTCAAGATATGTCAGCAACCCGAACATACGTATCGGTCTCTTATTACATAGGCATATGCGCACTATCCCATGCTATTGCCTGACGCACTTGGCAAGGTCCTACCCTAAAATAGGACGCGGCACTCTATAAATTTAACAGGAAACAGTTTTTCAGAATGTTAGATTAAAAGTCTAGTCCTTGAAAAGTTTGCTGTATGTTTCCTTAATGTTTCTCTTTCTTCGTAGCCCAGGTGGGATTCGAACCCACACGGGCCCTTCGGCCCAAGGGATTTTAAGTCCCTCGCGGCTACCCTTACGCCACTGGGCCATTATTTTGCAACCATGGCAGGACTCGAACCTGCGACACGCGGATTATCAGTCAATAAACATTGCTGTAAATTTCCATAACCTGTAAACATAAAAGTACGCCGCTCTACCCTCTGAGCTACATGGTCACCGTTAACCTAAAACATAATCTTTCGATTATTTGCGGAGAAGGCCGGATTCGAACCGACGGGGCGCTCATCACGCCCGCATGTTTTCAAGACATGTGCAATAAACCACTCTGCCACTTCTCCGTTTATCCACACTCCATATCACATTTCGTGCAGATTATAATAGTTTCACAATATGTCAAAGAACACATTTGTAATGTACTTGCAAATATACGTAGTTTAATTGTAAAAAACAAATACATTTCATCACATTTTGCCTATTTATGGTAAGTAGACGTATCTCGTGGTCGGGATTAAACAAGGAATTTCGCTACCTTATTCAAATGGACCGTGAGTAGAGGGGATGGAGTGATGAACCTTCCCCTCGTTTTTTTTGTCGCGCAGGTGAGATTTGAACTCACGACCCCGAGGATATGAATCTCGTGCTCTCCGACCGCTGAGCTACTGCGCAATTTCAATGAACTAAATACCATATTTTTTACACCACTTTGCAACTGCGTTCCATGATATTCCGTATATTCTCGCAATTGCCGCTTTAGAGTGTTCTTTCAACAACAAAGATAGCTCTTCTTTTGATGGCTTATTTTCAACAACCTTTTTTGGCATATACTCAATGTTGTTCTCGTCTAAAAATCTCTTAAAAGTACCATTATTTATATGATATTTTTTTAAAATTTCTTTTCGTTTAACCCCGTTTTTCATATCATCAAGTATACCGGCGTCAGACAAAAACTTGTACGAGTTCTTTACTTTTTTTACTTTTTCATACTCTTCTCTGTTTTTCAAAATTTCAATAAATGTGTTTTTTTCTTTCTCGGCTTCTTCTATTCTTTTTTTTTCGTTTAACTCGTAATGTATCTCCCTATGGCAATTTGCGCAAACCAAAATACACTTATCAACTTCTTTTTTTGCCTTATCAAAAGATAATGACGAATATGATGATATTCCAAAGTCTTTTTCTTCCGGATTCAAATGATGAAACTCCAACGCTTCTACGCATTTATTATAGCCACATATTTCACATTTGCCGCCCTTATATTCAACAAGTTTTTCCTTTAAAATTTTTCTATAATTTTTTACATGCAAATAATTTTTCTTTTCAAGATATTCGTTTACCTGTTCTTTTTCCATAATCTTTTTTGTTTTTATATAAATAGTACCAAACACCAAAAAAATCAACAAAAAAGATACAAAAATAGTCACATCTTACATTGTCGGGATGATAAGACTTGAACTTACATGCAACCAATTACCCTTTCTACTCCTTATCAGGGAGAGGGGATACATCCCGTTTTTTTAACGACCACCCGCGTCCCACCGTCCTGTTGCCATCATCCCTCGTGGTATAGCGGAACCGAATCCTCCCACTAATAGACTTTGACTCATACGCCTAAGCCTTGTCCGTCGTTTGAGCGGGTAATCAGAATCGAACTGACATCTTCGGCATGGCAAGCCGACGCACTCAACCGTTGTGCTATACCCGCATATTTCAATAGACATCCGTCTCAATCACAAACCTCTTCTCCCTGTTTCCTCTGAATGGCCCATCTTTGGTATGTATGGTTTCAACCCCATAGAGAATGCTTCCCCTAAAAATCCACCCATATTCATACATTTCGCCCGTTATATCAACGGAGTGAAAAGAATCTTCGCCTTCAAGACGCTTTTGTCCTTCAATGCAATCGTCAATGAACTTCTTTGCCTTATCAAGGCTGTCAAATGTCTCAATGCCGTTCTGATGGTGACCATCCCTATCAAGGCTTTGAATGATAACTGTGTAAATTTTCATATCTTTAAAATTTTAACGGCTCATTCTATTTTCCTGCCATTCCAAGAACTCGGAGAATAAGACTATTTTCCTTACAACGTCCCCGACGCTTCTCAAAATAAACAATTCGATGAAGTCTTCGTCAAACTCGTCGTACTGCGGCTCCCACTCAGCATCACGAAAATGCAGTTTCGCACCAACTAACTCGTCCCATAATGACTCCCACTGTTTTGTTCTTTTCAAATACAATTCGAACATTACATAAAGAAAGTGTGCGTCCTCCATCCTTTCGGACCATTTTTCCTTTTCGGTCTTATCCATTTTTCTAAGTTTTCAAATTCCGATATATTATCCACAAATATCGTGCCAAACTATTTAATCAACTGATAAAAATGCAAGTTTTTGTAAGTGTTTTTGCTAAAGAAGTTTCTGAAATAATCTTTCTCCACTTCCTCTTCAGCATATTCGCTGCTGTATTTTGCAACGACTTTCTTATTTATAATTATGTCCCATCCACCATCCTGATGTTGGACTATCTTGAATCCCATCATTTTCTTTGCGAACTCTCGTTCATCATCGAACGGAAATGGTTTACCGTTATAAATCGCCAAATACTTGCTTGCCATAATAATCTAAATTGTTTTGTGGGCAGGGCAGGATTCGAACCTGCGAAGGCGAAAGCCAACGGATTTACAGTCCGTCCCGTTTGACCACTCCGGAACCTACCCAAAATATTACTTGTTAAACAGCCTTTCAATCTTTTCCTTAAGTTCTTTAATATCCTTCTTAATCTCGTCAACGAGGTCTTCGTCAGCACCTTCTTCGTGAAGCATGCTAAGTACCTTGCTGAGACCGAGAAATTCACCCTTCAATATCTCCTCAACCTCCCCGTCGGAAGATACCATTTCATTATTCATCAGTCGTTCGACATCGCGTTTCTTATCCTCAAAAGCGGCACGCATCTTGTGAAGTTCGTGCAACTTTGCTTCCTTATAGGCGGCATAACACCCTGCCACCATGCAAATCAAAAATCCTATCAGTATCCAAATCATAATCTATTCAATATTTGTAGTCCCAATGCGACTCGAACGCATATTGTAGGTTTAGGAAACCTAAGTTCTATCCCTTGAACTATGGAACCATTTAGCGGCCATCACAATTTCACATAGGGTTACGCCGCCACCAACCCGCCAGGGCATCTGCCATGGAGCCGTAAAAGGACATGACAGAACGATTAACCCTCTCTCTATGGGAAACCTGACTATTGAGCCCTCGGTCGGATTCGAACCAACACTTCCGCCATACCACAGCGGCGTACTCAGCCATTAAATACTACGAGGGCACTATCATTTCAAAAATTTTTTCAATTCATCGCTCTTTGTTGGTAACCCGAACTTTTTACAACATTTTCTAACAGCAGTTTCGCTAACCCCAAGTTCCTTTGAAGTTTGAAGTCTGTTTCCGTTATGTCTTTTTAGTACTTCTATAAACTCTTCTTTGCTTAATGTTATTTTGCCTCTTCTTTTTAAAGAGCAGGATAAACAATACCTAGCATTCTTTGTTTTTAGTTCTCTACCACAGCATTCACAATAGTGTTTTTCTTTCTCTTGTTTATTTGCCTGCCCACAATAATTATCGGTTTGCGAATGGCAATTAGGACAAAGCATTTGCAGGTTTTCTAAACGATTATCAGTGTTGACTCCGTTAATATGGTGTAACTGGCAAGAAATTGGCTTTCCCATCCAATTATCAATCCCACAAATTTCACATTTATTTTCTTTTATCCCGCACTTAATCAGTCTTTCCTTTAATTTAAAAGTATGTATTGTACTGTTTTCAACCAAATACTCATTAACATCTTTTTTTGTACAGAGAGAATCTGAATGAAAAGTGAAATGAGATATATCAATTTGATATTCTTTAATTTTTCTTTTCAAGGTTTCTCCATTGTTTCCTGATAAATTAACCCCGAGTTTCCTAAGCGTATCTCTGTATGATACACTGTTTTTTACTGCTTCTTCAATTGCCTCTTTATTCCAATTATACTTTGCCATATTGTTAAAATATTAGTTGTCCCATCATGACTCGAACATGAACTACGACAGCCAAAATGTCGGGTGCTGCCATTACACCATGGGACAATCTACATATAAATATATGGTAGTACGAAAAAAAGTAAATATCGTACCAACATTTTCAAAGAACTTTTTGCAGGAATAGCGGGATTCGAGCCCGCGAGTGGTGATTAACTCCACATCCTTCCGTCAGCATGACATCTGAGCCTTTATGCGCAATATTATGCTCAGCCGCTATTATATCTATCCCTTATTCCAACGGATTCCAACCGTATATCGGTAATCACTTCCGATATTTGCGTACCTCGGATGCGATTCGAACGCATGACCTACAGATTAGAAGTCTGTTGCACTATCCAGCTGTGCTACCGAGGCATAAATAACCTATTATGTGCTTTTACGCTTAATGCTCCAACGGCGGTTTCACAGACATTCCAGTGAATCAATTAACCTAGCGTTGATTCCGCGCCCATCATCCTCATGAATGGTACGCTATGGCTATCAAGTAGCCACTTAAGGTTAAGTGCTCGTTCCTCCCGTACTGGGGCACCTTATCTGTCTTACCTGTCTCCGACTCCCATAATATCCTTCACGAAACCGAGGAACGGCAGGCATTTCAGCCCGTCCTTTAAAACGGCTCATCCGGTATTGGTGCTTATGACTCCGTGCGGCGTCGCATGGCGTGTAGGTTCACTGCCATACTGTGTTCTTGAGACCACCACTATTCGCCGCGTGTACCTGTCGGCATAGTCTCTTCCGCTCGCAACTCCTTAGCTGATGGCTGCTTCCAAGCCTACAGTTAATAGGTTATAAAATATTTCAATGAACTTCGTTTTTTATCTTACAAATATCGTGCCAAACACACAAATTTTGTGGCCCCGACGGGACTCGAACCCGTAACCCACTGTTTAAGAGACAGTTGCGCTCAACCAATTGCGCCACAAGGCCATATTTTGTACCCTCGAAGGGACTCGAACCCCCAACCTCTTGGTTCGTAGCCAAGTGCTCTAATCCATTGAGCTACGAGAGCAAAATTGACAGGTGAAGCTAACCTGTCCTCCGTATGCTAGATGTAGGTTAATCCGCGTGTACGGTGTCAAAATGGCTTTCCTACTCCCACTTTGGCTTTAAGCTTACTTTTTCATTTTCCTATAGTATTCATCGTCAATCCTCTCGATGTAATCCAACGGTGATTCTCCTTCCTTGAGGGTGTGAATCTTGTCAAATCCCGCATCTTCTGTTATCATCGACTCTTCGGGCCTTATGCTTCCTTTATATTTACCATAATTTGATGTTTCAAAGGACTTTGTCGCAGGGTTGTAATCTCCCCAACTTGTCCTTTCCTTGCCATCTATGGGCTCAACAAAGTAAGTCTTCCCCGTCTTCGATGACTTGACGATGAATCTTCCCGTTTCATCACGGTCTATCATGAACCGCATTATAAAATCTTTATCCATAGTGACCCCGACGAGGCTCGAACTCGTGACCCCAACATTAGAACCGTTAACGGGACTTGCACCCGTGCCTAACCTGTTTCCCAAGTGTTTTCCACTGCTCGAATTCTAACGGTTTGATTCGTTACGGTGAATCACTCCTTATAAAGTGTTGTGCTCTACCAACTGAGCTACGAGGTCTTTCCAATCTTTCAATGAACTATGCAAATATACTATTTTTTCTTTTTTCTACAAAATGTTTCCGTTTGTGAATGGCAATTTGGGCACAATAATCTCAAATTTTCAAGTCTATTATCCCTGTTGTCTCCGTTTATATGGTCTAACTGAAGAACTATTGGCTTTCCGTTCCATTCTTTTATCCCACACACGGAACATTTATCTCCTAATAAACCTTCCCTCAACACTCTTTTTTTTAATCTTGTCATATTGGTATATGTACAGCCACTAACAAGTATGTCTTTTAATTCAGTTGCTGGGTGACTAAATCTTTCAATGTTTTCTTGTAAAAATCTTGAATAATCAATTTCAAGTTTATCCAAATAATTTTTCAATCCCCTAATAGAGTTGCCTCTATTTCCGGTGTATCCAAGTTTTCTCATTATTTCAGCAAAAGTTTTACTTTCTGCCACAATTGCTTCTAATTCTTCTTTCGTTTTTAATTTATAATAAGCATCCATATAATTAGTATTTTATTATAAATAGTAGAACGATTGAAAAAATATCCATCAGTCTACACTTTTGGCGGGCCGGGGCGGATTCGAACCACCAACGCGAAGGTCTTCAGCCTTCCGCTCTACCATTAGAGCTACCGGCCCACATTTATTATTAAAACTTTGAGTTCCGGAAGGGACTCGAACCCTTGAATAGCGGTTTTGCAGACCGCCGTGTTAGCCACTTCACCACCGAAACATTTCTGCAGGGGCGGCAGGACTCGAACCCACACCAGGCAACTTTGGAGGATGCTATGCTCAACCATTACACCACGCCCCTATTTTGCTTGTGGAGGATGAATCGAACATCCGTTTCCATGTGTCTTTTGACTAGGCGTCCTGCACCAACTAGACGACCCACAAGTTTTGACAGTTTTTGGCATGTCACTGACAAACCGACAGGTACTGGCGACGCGATTCGAACGCGCATCTCACTGACTGAAAATCAGGGTTCCTAAACCAATTAGAAGACGCCAGCAAATATTTTCAATGAACTATTTTCTATGTCTCCAATAACACGCCAATCTCTCGGCTAATCCCCTCTGGTCCCAATCCTTCTCACAGATGCTGCTATTGAATAATTGACATTTATACATCCAACACTCATTATCGTCAGGCCTTTTCCACACCCCAATCTCGTGTTCTCCGTTCTTGTCCACAATCGTAACCCCACCGGTCTTGTGAAACCTCACACTGTACTGAGTGCCATCAACAAATTTTACTTTATAAGCCTTCATGTTCTTAAATTTTATCGTTTGACTTATTTTATTACAAATACCGTGCCAAACTCAACATACTTGCAATAAAAAAAACCTCTGATTTTGTTTTTGATTGGGAAACTTGTCAGAGGTTGGGAATATGTTGTGGTTAGAAACCTATGTGGTGCGTTTTAATCGTCCTGCTACTCGCTCAACTATTCCGCCTCTGCAAAAAGGGC